>Ga0207733_100098_pt1 | contig 86042 bp, 77 predicted proteins | sample A23P3SouthBayCA_FD_187735 | JGI IMG/M metagenome (GOLD analysis project Ga0207733, IMG submission 187735) | Aerobic enrichment media microbial communities from Eden Landing Ponds, California, USA - A23 P3 (SPAdes) | ecosystem: Environmental > Aquatic > Marine > Unclassified | place: Emeryville...
GGCTGCGAGCCCATCTACAACGTCGCCTACTACAAGAACGTCTCCGACGACGTGCAGGGCGACGAGATGCTCGTCGAGTTCGACGACTACTTCCTGCGCGTGCTCGAGGAGAACGACATCGACGTCGGCGCCGTCAAGGAGGAGGCCCAGGCCCAGATGGCCAACAACGCGTTCGACGGCGTCGACGGCCTCTCGACGGTGCCGGACGCGGTCGGCGAGCTGTTCGTCACCACCGGCGACCTGTCCGCCAAGCAGCACGCGGGCATCCAGGTCGCCTGCCAGGAGGGCGTCGACTCGGCCATCTCCAAGACCGTGAACGCGCCCAACGACTCGACGGTCGAGGACGCGGCGGAGGTCTTCGAGTACATCTACGACCACGGCGGCAAGGGCGTCACCTACTACCGCGACGGCACCCGCAGCAAGCAGGTGCTCACGACGCGCGCCCAGAACGCGGAGTTCGCCGACATGGACGCCGAGGAGGTCGTCGCCCAGATCGAGGAGGTCTTCGGCGGCTTCGACGCGTTCCTCGAGGAGGACGCCGTCCAGTCGGCCATCGACACCGAGGTCTCGGGCATCCTCTCGGCCGCCGACGGCGAGCGCCCCGACTACGCCCAGAAGCGCTCGCGCCCGGACGTGCTCCACGGCGTCACCCAGCGCATCGACACCGGCTACGGGAAGCTCTACGTCAACATCAACGAGGACCCCGAGGCCGAGCGACCGTTCGAGCTGTTCGCCAACATCGGCAACTCCGGCGGCTTCACCGCCTCGTTCACCGAGGCGCTGGCCAAGACCATCTCGACGGCGCTGCGCGCGGGCGTCGACCCCCGCGAGATCGCCGACGAACTGCAGGGCATCCGCAGCCCGAAGGTCGCCTGGGACAAGGGCGAGCAGATCCAGTCCATCCCGGACGCCATCGGCACGGCCCTGCGTCGCTATCTCGACGACGAGATCGACAAGGGCTACCCCCAGCAGGCGACGCTGGAGGAGACCGCCGAGGAGCGCGAGGCGCGTCACGCCTCGGAACGCGCGAGCGAGGACGGTAGCAACCCCAACCAGGACGTGGGCGCGGCCGAGCCGGAGACGGACGGCGGGGCCTCCGTCTCGATGGGGGCCAAGCCCGGCAGTGACGCCGGCGAGCCCGGCCCCGAGACGGGCCAGGCCGCCGAGGGCGACCAGCAGGAGCTGATCGACGCCGGCGAGAGCCCGGAGTGTCCGGAGTGCTCGTCGCTGTCGCTGTACTACTCCGAAGGCTGCAAGACCTGCGAGTCCTGCGGCTGGTCGGAGTGCTGAGGTAGATGGACGAGGCCTCCGCGTCGTCGCGGGGGCTCGCCTGGCTCCGGAGCGTGCCGGCGACGGTCTCTCTCTGCGTTCTCTTCGTTCTCGTGTTCGCCGCCGAGTGGTACGTCTGGCGACGGTTCGGCTACGCGACCTTCGTAACCCTGTTCATCGCGACCCCCGACCCCTCACCGGGCTGGCTGCTCGCGCCGCTGGCGCACCTGCCGACGGATCCCCGCCACCTCCTTTCGAGCGTCGTTCAACTGCTGCTGTTCGGCGGCGTCGCAGAGCGCCGGCTGGGCCGGCGGCGTTTTCTCGCGCTGGCTGCGGTGTCCGGCCTGGCGACGACAGGCGCGCAGGTCACCTGGTACGTCGCGCTGGGTGCGTCCGGGAGAGTGGCGGGGACGCTCGGCGCCAGCGGGGTCGTCCTCGCGATGACGGCGCTCGTCGTCGTCGACAGCGTCCGATACCGGTTGGCGACCGGCGGCTGGCAGGGCGAGTTCACCTGGCTGTGGGTCTTCTTCGGGAGCGTCATCGCCGGCCAGGCCGTCTTCGGCCTGCTGGCGCTCGTCGCCGGCACCGCGCAGGTCGGGGTCGTCGGCCACCTGACGGGCGTGGCGATAGGGGCCGGCGTCGGACTCGTTCGGCCGACCGGCGCGGTGCTGTTCTCCGGCGACGCCCGGTACCGGTCGTAGGTTCTCCGAACTCACCGATCCGGTCCACCCTTCCGGGAGGCGTGGACTTTTGCCCCGCGGCCGTAACGCGGTGGGTATGACGTACGATATCGCGTTCGTCGGGACCGGCCCGGAGCCGGAGAACCCGGTGTGGGGCGAGAGCGCGGCGATGGCCTACCGCCACGCCGAGGGCTACCGCGAGCGCGACGACTGCCGGATCGTCGCCGCCGCCGACATCGTTCGCGAGAACGTCGCCGCCTTCGCCGACGAGTTCGACGTCGGCGAGGACGGGATCTTCGAGGACTACGAGACGATGCTCGCCGCCGTCGAGCCCGACGTCGTCTCGGTATCGACGCCGGTGCCGACCCACGCCGACATCGTGCTGGACTGCATCGAAAGCGGCGTTCCGGCGGCGATCCACTGCGAGAAGCCGATGGCGACGACGTGGGGCGACGCGCGCCTGATGGCCCAGGAGGCCAGTCGCCGTGACGTGCAACTCACCTTCAACCACCAGCGGCGCTTCTCGCCGGTGTGGCGCGAGCCCAAGCGAGCGCTGGAGGAGGGGGCCATCGGCGACCTGCGACGGGTGGAGGTCGGCACGAGCACGCTGCTGGACAACGGCACTCACCACATCGACCTGGCGCACATGTACGCCGGCGAGGCGCCGGTCGAGTGGGTCATCGGCCAGGTCGACTACCGCGAGGAGCACGTCAAGTACGGCGCCCACAACGAGAACCAGGGGCTCGTGCAGTGGGCCTACGACAGCGGCGTCCAGGGCATCGCGACCACGGGCTTCGGCGAGGACGGCGTCGGCGTCCACCACCGGCTGCACGGCACCGACGGGGTCATCAAGGTGACGCCGTGGAGCGAGACCCAGGCCCGGGTCCGACGGGACGGTGAGGGGTGGGAGACGCTGGTGTCGGGGGTCGAGAACGCCGCGGCGGTCCCGCCGGCCATCGACCACGTCGTCGAGTGCCTGCGCGACGGCGTCGAACCGGAGTTCTCCGCCCGGCGGGCGCTGTCGGTAACCGAAGTGATATTCGCCGCCTGGGAGTCCTCGCGGCGCCGCGGCCGGGTGGACCTCCCGCTCCGGGTCGACGACAACCCGCTCGAAGCGATGGTCGAGTCGGGCGAGCTGTCGCCCGAGCCCGCCGACGACGCCTGACCCCCAGCACTGGTGTGCCGGCGACCATCTACCGCGGACCGACCGTCGAGACGCTCACTCGTCCGTCGGACGCCCGTCGGACAGCCCCGGAAGCTTATGGTCACGGGCCGGCCTGTATCCGGTATGCTCAGCGCAGTGGCACTCCAGTTAGACGTTCTCACGCAACCCGTCGGGATCCTCGGCGTCCTCATCCTGCTGGCGGCGATCATCCTGATCGGCCGGTTCCTGCTGTCGATGGCCTGGCGGCTGGTGATCATCGGGATCATCATCGTCGGCACGCTGTACATCCTCAGTATCCTCGGGTTCTCCTTCCTGTAGCGCGCGCCGCCGCCGGTTCGCGATCGCCCGGCGTCACCTGACGGTGTACCCGCCGTCGACGACGACCGACTCGCCCGTGACGTACCACGCCGCCTCGCTGGCGAGGTAGACCGCCAGCGGGGCGACGTCTTCGGGTGCGGCGAACTCGTCGACCAGCATCTCCGATCGCCAGGTTTCCAGGATTTCCTCCCCGTGGACGATGTTGTCGGTCACGACGTACCCCGGGTTGACGTTGTTCACCCGGATGCCGTACTCGGCCCACTCGGAGGCGAGCTGGGTCTTGAACCCCTCCAGCCCCGCTTTCGACGCCTGGTAGTCGGTCTGTCGCTGCGGGTAGTTGGCGACGAACGCGGACATCGAGGAGATATTCGTGATCGTCCCGCCGTCGCCGGCCTTCATGACCTCGCCGGCGTACTTCGCACAGCGGTAGGCGCCGGTGAGGTTCACGTCGATGGTGTCGGCCCACTCGGCGACGGGCTTGTCCGCGACGGCGTTGTGGTGGACGATGCCCGCGTTGTTGACGAGGTGGTCCACGTCGCCGAACTCGTCCAGCGTGGCCGCGACCATCGACTCGACAGCCTCGGTGTCGGTCACGTCCGTCTCGACGGCGAGCGTCTCCGCGCCCGTCTCGGCGGCGATCGCCTCGGCGGCCGTCCGCCCGGCGTCGCCGTCGCGGTTGGCGACCACGACGTTCGCACCCACCTCGGCGAACGCCTCGGCGATGGCCCGCCCGATCCCGCGGTTACCGCCCGTGACGATCGCCGTCTCGCCGTCGAGTCTGAACCGGTCGAGGACAGTCATGGCCGGTGAGTCGGGTGCTTCTGGCTTCAATTCGCCGAAGGGGGCCGAACGGACCGGTTCCGTGGATGGATTTACAGGCGTTCGGTCGAAGAGTGCGACGATGGACTCCGGGCCGGCGGTCGGCGACGCCAGCGACCAAGAGCGGCTGTTCGTCCGCCGGCGCGAGCGGCGGCTGACCCGGACCCACGCCGCGCTGTGGGCCGTGATCCTCGCGACCACGGCCGCGGACATCGTCCTGACGATGGTCGGCCTGGCCGGCGGACTCCCGGAGGGCAACCCGGTCGTGCGAGTCGCGGTCGGATCGTTCGGGCCCGCGGGGCTCTGGACCGTCAAATTCGCCGCGATGTGCTGGCTGGTCGCCGGGTGGTCGCTGTTGTCCGACCGCGACGCCTCGGTCTTCCTCGGGCTGTTCGCCGCGGTCACGTCGGCGGTCGTCGTCTACAACGCGGTCGCGGTCTTCGGGGCGTGAAGACAGAGCGCTCAGACGCCGTCGAGGAAGTTGCGGATCACGTCGTGACCCACCGCGGTCAACACGGACTCGGGGTGGAACTGGACGGCCTCGATGGGGTGCTCGCGGTGGCGGATCCCCATCACGAGGTCGACGGTGTCGCCGTCCTCGGTTTCGGCCGCCGTCGTCGCCGTCACCTCGAAGCAGTCGGGGACCTCGGTCGCGACCAGCGAGTGGTAGCGACCGCCGCGGATCCCCTGGTCGAGGCCGGCGAAGACGCCGTCGGCGTCGTGGCTGATGGGGAAGGCCTTGCCGTGGATGGGCTCGGGGGCGCGCCCGACCGTGCCGCCGTAGGCGTAGACGGCGGCTTCGAGGCCGAGACAGACGCCCAGCGTCGGCACGTCCGGACTGACCTCGGTCAGCACGTCCAGCGTGACGCCCACGTCGCGGTCGTTCTTCGGGTGGCCCGGCCCGGGACTGATCACGATCGCATCGGGGTCGGCGTCGCGCACGTCGTCCAGCGAGGCGGTGTTGCGGACGACCTCGGTGTCGGCGTGCTCGCTGACGTACTCGACGAGGTTGTAGGTGAACGAATCGAAGTTGTCGACGAACAGCACCCGCCGCTCGTCGGCCCGCTCGCGCTGGCGACCGCTCATCGGGACACCTCCCCGGGCTCGACGGGGTCGTCGGCCGCGCCGTCGGCGTCGTCGCCGCTCCCGCTCGCGCCCCCGGCGTCGATCTCGATGGCCTCCAGCGCGTCGAGGACGCCCTGCATCTTCTGCTCGGTCTCCTCGTACTCGCTGGTCGGGTCGCTGTCGGCGACGATGCCGGCGCCGGCCTGGACCGTGACGCGGTCGGCGCTGTCGGCTGCGTCCGCGGGCACGTCAACGCCGTACTCGCTGTCCAGGTCCTCGACCGTGGCGGTGCGGATCACGATGGCGAGTTCGGCGTCGCCGGTCCAGGTGAAGTAGCCGACGCCGCCGCCGTAGGGCCCTCTGGACGTGCGTTCGAGGTCGTCGATGATCTCCATCGCGCGGATCTTCGGCGCGCCGGAGAGCGTCCCGGCGGGGAACGACGCGCGGGCCGCGTCGAAGGCGTCCGCGTCGGCGGCGAGCGTCCCCGTCACCGTCGACTCGATGTGCTGGACGTGGCTGTACTTGAGGACGCTCATGAACTCCTCGACGCGGACGCTCCCGGGTTCGGCGACGCGGCGCACGTCGTTGCGTGCCAGGTCGACGAGCATCGTGTGCTCGGCGCGCTCCTTGCCGTCGGCGAGCATCTCGCCGGCCAGCCGGCGGTCCTCGACGGGGCTCGTCCCGCGGGCGCAGGTGCCGGCGATGGGGTTCGAGAGGACCCGATCCCCGCGGACCGCCACGAGCGTCTCCGGGCTCGCGCCGACGATGGAGAGGCCGTCGTAGTCGAGGACGTACATGTACGGCGAGGGGTTGACCGACCGCAGCGACTCGTACAGCCCCAGCGGGTCCACGTCGCCGTACAGCTCCCGCGTCCGGGAGATGACGCCCTGATAGATGTCTCCGGACAGGACGTGCTCTTTCGCTTTCTCGACGGCTTCTTCGTACTCGTCCTGGGGGCCTGCGGTCTCGCTATCGCGAGCGAACCCGCCGGTCTCCAGGTCGACGGCGCCGTCGAGCAGGCCCGCCACTCGTTCGACCTCGGCTTCGAGTTCCTCGTAGCGGGCCGCGGCGTCGTCGCCGGGTCCGAGGAGCGGCGTGCAGACGAGCGAGACGGTCCCCTCGACGTCGTCGAAGACGAGCGTGGTCGTGGTGAGGACGAACTGGGCGTCGGGGTAGCGCGAATCGGGATGCTCCAGACCGACCTCGTCGAGCCAGCAGTCGTAGACGGCGTCGTAGCCGAGGAAGCCGACGAGGCCGCCCTCGAAGTGCTCGCGGTCCATGTCCGGGAACCCCCGGCGCTGTACGTCGGGCATCGCGCCGCGGACGCTGTCGAGCGTGTCGCCGCCGTTGGCGTCGAAGAACGTGTCGTAGCGGTCGTCGAACGTCTCGACGGTCGCCCCGTCGGCGTCGACGGTGACGACGCCCTTCGGGTCGTAGCCGACGAAGGAGTAGCGGGCGTGGCGGTCCTCCGTGGTCGGGGCGAACGCGCCGTCGGGGTCGCTGGAGGCGACTTTCTCCGCGCTCTCCAGCAGGAACGTGTAGTCGGCGCCCTCGATGTCCGTGGTCCGGCCGGACAGCGCGGCGTAGGCGTCCAGCGGCTCCAGGTCGGTGTCGAGCTCGACCGCGGCGCGCACGACGACGGGCTCGTCGGCGTCGGCCAGCTCGACGAACTCGTCTTTCGCGGGTTCGAGCGCGGTGTCGCTCACGCGGCCACCTCCCCCGTCGCCGCGGCGACGAACTCGCGGACGGTCTCGTGGTCCTTCTCGCCGCCGACGCGGTCGCCGCCCGCGACGCGCTCGACGCCGGTCGCCACGTCGACGCCGAACGGTCGGACCGTGTCGACGGCCGCGGCGACGTTGTCGGGCGTGAGTCCCCCGGCCAGGATCACGGGCACGTTCAGGTCGGCGACGACTTCGCGGGTGCGCTCCCAGTCGTGGGTCTCACCGGTGCCGCCGCCGCCCGCGGCGTCGACGGAGTCGACCAGCAGGGCGTCCGCGGGGTCGGCGTAGTCGGCGATGTCGTCGGCCGCGGCGTCGACCGCGACGACGACGTCCTGGCTCAGTCGGTGGCCGAGCGCGCCGAGTTCACCGGGCGAGAGGCCGCCGTGGACCTGCAGGGCGTCGGGCTCGACGGCCTCGACAAGTCCGACGGCTTCCTCGACGGTCGCCGGCATCGTCACGAGCACGCCCGTCACGAGCGGCGGGACGCCCGCCAGGAGATCGGCGGCGGTGTCTGTGTCGACCTCCCGTGGGGTGTCGACGGGCACATCGCAGATGACGCCCACCGCGTCGGCGCCGGCGGCGACGACGGCCTCGCGGTCCGAGTCGCGGGTGACGCCGCAGACCTTCACGCGGGTGGCCGGCCCCCTCGTTCCGGGTCCGGTCGCGTCGCTCATCGGCCTCCGTCGGCGGCGACGCGCCGGCTGACCTCGCGCAGGTCGTCGAGCTTCGCGGCGGCGTCGCCGGAGTCGATACCGTCGGCGGCCGCCGCGACGCCCGCTTCGAGCGAGTCGGCCAGGCCGGCGACGTAGACGGCGGCGCCGGCGTTCGCGAGGATGATCTCGCGCTTGGCGCCGCGAACGTCGCCCTCGACGATGCCCACCAGGTCCTCGGCGTTCTCCTCGGGCGACCCCCCCGAGACCGCCTCGATGTCGTGGGTCGCCAGTCCGAGGTCCTCGGGGGTGATCGTGTACTCGGTGACCTCGCCGTCCTCGACCTCGGCGACGGCGGTCTCGTCGTGGACCGTGATCTCGTCCATGCCGGAACCGTGGACGATCAGGGCGTGGTCGACGGGCATCTCGGCGACCGCGCGGCCGATCAGGCCGACGAGGTCCTCGTCGTAGACGCCCATGACCTGCGCGTCGGCGCCGGCGGGGTTGGTCAGCGGACCGAGCACGTTGAAGATGGTCCGCATCCCCACTTCGCGGCGCGGGCCGATGACGGCCTTCATCGCCGGGTGGAACGCCGGCGCGTGCATGTAGCCGATGCCGGCCTCTTCGATGGTCGCCTCGACGGCCTCGGGCGCGGTGTCCATGTCGAGGCCGACCTCCTCCAGCACGTCCGAACTCCCCGACGAGGAGGAGACGGAGTAGTTGCCGTGCTTGGCGATCGGGACGCCGGCGCCCGCGGCGACGATGGCGCTCGTCGTCGAGACGTTGATGGTGTCGTAGTCGTCGCCGCCGGTGCCGCAGGTGTCGACCAGCGGCGCCCGGTCGGGGTCGATAGTCCGGGCGGCCTCGCGCATCCCCTGTGCGAAGCCGGCGATCTCCGCCTCGGTCTCGCCCTTCGCGCGCAGCCCCGCCAGCAGCGCGCCGATCTGTGCCTCTGTCGCGTCCTCGAAGACGGCCGTCGCCGCCTCGCGAGCCTCCGCGAGCGTCAGGTCCTCGCCGTCTGTGACGGATTCGATATGTGCTTCCATGTGTGTCTCCGATGGACTGTTTCGTTCTACGATGTACGAATCAGTACATTAACTTAAGGATGTCGGGTGGCGTCGCGGCGGTCGTCGACCGACTCGCCGAGCGGCGCCCGCCCATTCTCAAAGTTTGTATCGCGGGAGAAGGGACTATATGAGAGTTCAGTATACCGTAGGGATATGCGACCGACCCTCAAGCGACGGATCGGGCTCGCGCTGGGCGGGCAGTTCGCCCACGCGTGCTATCAGGTGGTGGTCTTTCTTGTCGCGCCGGGGCTGTGGCCGGTGCTCGGCGGGCTGGGTTTTCTCGCGGCCGCGGCGGGGCTCGCGTACGTCTACCGCGACATCGGCGGGACGCTCGACGACCGGTCGAGCCGGCGTCGGGACCTGCAGACCGCGCTGGCCGAGGTCGAGCGCGAGCGCGACGACCTCCGCTCGCGACTGGACGACGCGAAGGCGGACCTCGCCGACGTCCGAGCGGAGCCGGACGCCCGGCCCGCCGGGCCGGTGGTGGCGGCGCCCGACGGCGGTATCCAGGCGGCCGACGACGCCGCCCTGGCCGACTACGACAGCAGCGTTCGCACCGTCGGAACGGCGCTGGACGCTTTCGCCGACGGCGATCTCACCCGGCGCCTCGACGCCGACGACGACTCCGAGGCACTCGCGACGCTCGCGGCGGAGTTCAACGAGATGGCCGCCGCGTTCGAACAGACGTTCGATGCCGCCGCCGGCTTCAGCGACGAGGTCGTCGGCTCCGCCGAGCAGGTGACGACCGCGACCCAGGCGGTGACCGACTCCAGCGAGACGGTCGCCCGGCGCGTCGCCGAGATCGCCGACGTGTTCCACGAACAGCACCAGCAGATCAGCGGTATCTCCGACGAGATGTCGGACATGTCCGCGACTATCGAGGAGATCGCCGCCTCCTCGGACGAAGTCAAGGAGAAGGCCGACCAGACCGAGCGATCCACCGTGGAAGGCATCGAGGCCGGCCGTTCGGCGCGAGACACCATGGACGAGGCCCAGGACCAGATCGAGGGCGTGGTCGAGACGGTCACCGAACTCAGCGAACAGATGGACGAGGTCGGTCAGATCGTCGACCTCATCGACGACATCGCCGAGCAGACGAACATCCTCGCGCTGAACGCCTCGATCGAGGCCGCCCACGCCTCGGCGGGGGCGAACAACAACGGGTTCGGCGTCGTCGCCGACGAGGTCAAGAGCCTCGCCGAGGAGACCAAAGACGCCACCAACGAGATCGAGGGGCTCATCGGCGAGATCCAGTACCAGACCGACGAGGCCGTCGAGGAGATCACCGAGATGCAGTCGACCATCGACGAGGGGAAAGACACGGTCGGCGAGGGGCTGGACGCCCTCGAATCGATCCTCGAACACGTCCAGCAGACCGCCTCGGGCGTCACCGAGATCAGCAACGCCACCGACGACCAGGCGGCCTCCTCCGAGGAGGTCGCCGCCATCGCCGACGAGGCCGCCGAGACCAGCAAGGAGAACGTCGAGGAGGCCGAGCAGGTCGCCGCCATCGCCGAGGAGCAGAACCTCGCGCTCTCGGAGATGTACGTCAACGCGAAGATGCTCACGATGCGCGCCGAGCAGCTCTCGGCGCTGTTCGAGCGCTACCAGACCGAGTAGGGTCGAACGCTCCCGGACCGGGCAGGGTCGGTCCCGGTCGCCGCCGTCCGTTCTCTCCCCCGCGGCGCTCGTCGCCGTCTCGCGACGCCTTTAACTCTCGCACCCGAGCAGTACCGACCATGTCTCACACCGACGCGGTCCGAGAGCGACTCGACGCGTATCTCGCAGACAACGACCTCGAAGCCGTCTGGTTCGCCCGCCCCCCGTCGTTCGCGTGGCTGACCGGCGGCGACAACGTCGTCGACCGCGCCGCCGACGTGGGGGTCGCCGCCGCCGGCTACGACGGCGACGGCCTCACCGTCGTCACCGACAACATCGAGGCGGGGCGACTCGTCGACGAGGAACTCCCCGAGGACGCGACCGTCGAGACCGTTCGGTGGCACGAGTCCGACCTCCCCGAGGCGGTCGCGCAGTTCAGCCCGACACCGGCGGCCGCCGACTTCGACGCGCCCGGCTTCGAGTCGGTCGACCCGACGGAGCTCCGCCAGCCGCTGACCGACGCCGATATCGAGCGGTTCCGGTCGCTCGGCGCCGACGCGGCCGAGGTCGTCGAGAACGTCGTCCGCGAGGCGAGCGCCGACGACGAGGAGCGCGAGGTGGGCGGCCGCCTGCGCGACCGGCTGTTCGCCCGCGGGATCGACTCGCCGGTCGTCCTCGTCGGTAGCGGCGAGCGCACCCGGAAGTACCGCCACTACACCACCCGTGACGGCGAACTCGGCGACTACGCGCTGGTCTCCGTCACCGCGGTCCGCGACGGGCTCCACGCCAGTATCACCCGGTCGGTCGCCTTCGACGCCCCCGAGTGGCTCGACGACCGGACCGAGGCCGCCATGCGCGTCGAGGCGAGCGCGCTCGCCGCCACGCAGCGGGTCGGACGCGACGGCGGGGTCGCCGGCGACGTGTTCGACGCCGTCGAGGACGCCTACGCCGAGGTCGGCTACGAGGGCGAGTGGCGCAACCATCACCAGGGCGGCGCCGCCGCCTACGCCGGCCGCGAGTGGTTCGCCACGCCCGACTCGACGGCGTCGGTCCACCTGCCGATGACCTACGCGTACAACCCCACGGTCCAGGGCGCGAAAAGCGAGGACACCCACCTCGTCACCGACGACGGGATCGAACTGCTGACCGGGACCGGCGACTGGCCGACCGAGACGGTCGCCCCCGTCGGCGACGGTCCCGAGATGGATCGCCACGCGGTCCTCCACCGCTGAGCGCGCCGGCCGCCCGCTTCTCCTCGACGCCGTCGCTCGCGAGTTCCGAAAAACGAGTCCCCCGCCGAATCAGTCGTCGTCCGCGACCGCGCCGGTCGCGGCTCCGCCGGCTGTCACGCGATAGGCGGCCTTTCGCACGATCTCCGTCCGGTGGCAGCGAGCGCAGACGTACTCCGTCAGCTTCGTCGTCTCGTCGTTGTGGCTCATGCGCTCGCCGCAGTTCGGGCACTCGGGCATTATATTCCTAATACGGTGGGGCACACTATAAATAGTTACGTTCCAGCGTCTCGACTGCGATAATCGCGGCTGTCGGAGCCTACAGGCCGTCAGGCGAGCGAAAACGCCGGGAACACTGCGGTTCACCGCCTTCAGTGCGATCCGCTAGGGATCGGGGTCTGGTCGTCGCTCGTGTCGAGTCGGCGGAGGCGGTCTTCGACGGCGTCGCGGTGGGCGGTCAGCGCGTCGAGCGCTTCGGGGACCAGTTCGCGGGCCGTCTGGGCGGTTTCGCCGAGGGCGTCGTGGGCGTCGCGGTAGCACGCGGCCGCCTGCGCGGTCCGGCCCTCCTCGCGGTGACCGTCGCCGGCGCGGACGCGCCGGGTCGCGTACCGACGGCGCGTCTCGACGAGGTCCCGCGCGACCGCGTCGACGGCGTCGCGGATCGCCGCCGTGTCGCCCTCGAACCGGCGGGTCGACCGCCCCCAGTCGAGTTCGAGCGCGGTTCGATAGCGGTCCAGCGCGAAGTCGAGGCGGTCGCCCCGCTCGCGGAGGTCGTCGGTCTCGTCGGCCTGCCCGCGGGCCTCCTCGGCGGACGCCACCGGCGCTCGTTCGAGCGCCGCGACGTTGCGTTCCACTCTGTCGAGTTTCGTCCGGAGGCCCTCGGCGACCGTCCCGTCGTCGGCCGTCCCGAGCGCCTCCTCGTAGTCGTCGTGTGCCCGGCCGTAGGCGTCGTGCGCGCGCTCGTACTCGCCCTCGCGCCACTGCGCCTCGGCGCGGTCGATCTCCCGGGCGGCCCGCCCCTCCAGGACGGAGCGACGCGTCTCGTCGATCCGCGCTTCGACGCGCTCGATCCGTTCGGCCGCGGCCGTCACGCCGCCGGCGCAGAGCTCCCGTTCGCTCCGCCTGGCGGCGTCCGTCTCGGCCAGCGCGTCCCGGACGGCCGACAGCGCGTCGTCGTACCACCGCGACCGGGTCAGCCGGTCCGCCTCCGCGATGGCCGTCCGCGCGTCGTCCAGTCGCTCCTCGATCGCGATCCACGACAGCGACGCCGCGTCGAGGTACTCGACCATCGGTCCCAGCCCCGACCGGCTCGGGAAGTACCACTCCACGTCCGCCGCCGTCGTGACGACGAACTCGCCGGCGAGGACGCCGTCGCTGTGCTCGACGACCTCCACGTCCGCCAGCGACACGGCGATCGATCGGTCCCCGTCGTCAGTATCACCGACGACAATGAGCAGCCGCGCGTCCGTCGCCAGCGCGAACGCGCGGTACCCCTCACCCGGCGCGATCCGCTCGGTCCCGTCGACGCCGACCTCGCTCCGAAGGACTCCCTTCTTCCCGTTCGACCGCACCATCACGGGCCGTTCTCCCTCGTGGAGGTACGATCTCAGCGGCGCCTCGCGCAGGTAGCCGTCCGACAGGATCCCCCCGCGCCCCGTCCCCCCGAGGGTCGCCTCGTCGACGCCCTCTACGTTATCTTCGCTGATAATTGGGGCCATAGTACCGGATACAGACCGGGGCGTAATGAGTGGCTAGGTTCGGTCGCCGATAGGTCGGCGGGTACCCGCCAGTCGCTCACCGAACCGGGCGGTCCGGCGGTCGGCCGGCCGGGACGGAGCCGGCGGCAGACGCGCGTCTGACTGAGTTTTACGTGCGATCTTTCGAAAGAGGGCCGTGGATGGCACGATTCACGATAGAGATGCCCGCCGGTCTCGCGGGCGACGGAACGGGTACGGGCGAGCGGACGGGCGCGAACGGTGCGGTCCATCGCGACCGGCGGACGAACGACGGCGAGGCCGACGCGGCGACCCGCGGGTTCGTCTCCTGGGTCGAGTGCTGGGCCGACGCGTAACGCGGCGCCCCGTCCTCGTACGGATATCGGAGAATGTGAACGCGTGTAGAGGGCGATCGCACTCGTGCGGTCGGCCGAGCGGTGTCTTCCAAATTCTACGATAGCGCTCACGGTCTCCCACGACGACCGCCCGCATTCGGCGGTCGATGTGGCACTGACCGAGCGCGACCCGTCTCAGACGTTGTCGACGAGCCGACCGGCGATGCGCTGGGCGCCCAGCGACGGCGAGATGTCCGGGTGGTCGGCGGCGACGGCTTCGACCTCGCGGTCGAGTTCCGCGCTGACTCGCTCTTCGAACTCGGAGACGATGCCGGGGATGCAGGCCATCCCGCCGGTGAGGACGATGCGGTTGTCCAGCGCCAGCTGGTAGACCTTCATGTAGTCGTTGGCCAGTTCGGGGAGGAACGTGTTGCAGAACTCCTCGACGGCGTCGTCGAGGTACTCGTTGCAGGCGTCCATCACGCTGCGCTCGATGGTGAACTCGTGGGAACCGCCGCCGGGCTGCTGGATGATGTCCGTGAACGGCTCGAACTCGTCGAAATCGGCGTGCTCCTCCTTGTACTCCCGAGCCGTCTGGGTGTCGATGTTGACCCGGCCCTGGGTCTCCTCCTCGACGTAGTTGGCGATCATCCGGTCGACCTCGTTGCCGGTGACGGCGCCGGTCGTGAACGGCGCCAACTGCTCGCCGCGGCGATAGCCCGACGCTTCGAGGTTCGTCGACCCCATGTTGACGGCGACGAAGATCTCCTCGATCGCTTCGAGGTCGTCGCCGCGGGCGGGGATCGCGCCGCAGAGCGACTCGGGATAGCTCTCCACCAGCGCCGAGCCGATCGAGGAGCTCTCGATCACGCCTTCGAGGTTCTCGAGGCCCTCGGGGTTGTCGATGGTCGGGATGGCGTAGACGACGCCGCTGTTCTCGGGCACGTCGTTGGCGTCGATGACCTCTTCGAAGAAGGTCTTGGTCAGCTCCGCGCGCTCCTCGTCCTCGGGCAGACCCGACCGGAGCATGAACTGGACCTCGTCGGGGTACTCTGTGGCGGCCTCCTCGCCGTAGAGGACCCGTTCCTCCCCGGTGAGTGCGTCCTCGTAGGTCGCCAGACAGGTCAGCGTGCGGATGGTCTCGATGTCGCCGTCGTCGTCGGGGTAGGCGATCACCGTGCGGGTACTGCCGAGCTTCACGCCGATGGGCACCGGCTCGTCGTCGCTCATGTCCCCGGCTTTACCGTCACCCCGGATAAATGTACCCCGTAGATTATCGTTTCTGTGAACGTCACACCGCTCGGAAATTAGGGCCGCCCGCCCCGGAAATTAGACGGCTCGACCTTTCTGGTCGCTATCGCGCCGACCGGACGGACCCTCCGGGCCGGGAACCGCTCGCCCGACGGTTCACTCGCTTGCGGTCGCTTCGGCACGCTTAAGCGAGATCGTTAGTAGGATACTACCAACAGAGCTGTCCTTGATGAACGCAGATAGATCGGGAGACCGACGGAGGGACCGCTGATGGTCGGGATGGACGACGTGGCGGACGCGATCGTCGAACATCGACGGCTGGTGATCGTGACCTTGCTCGTGGTGATCGGCGCGGTCGGCGCCGGCGCGGCGCAGGTCGAGGACTCGGCGTCGCTGTCGCAGTTCGAGACGAGTTCCGACGAGGCCCAGAAGCTCGAGTACGTCGACGAGAACTTCGGGTCGAGCGGGAACACGACGACGGTCCAGGTGATCGTCCGGGAGGACGACGTGCTGGCGCGCGAGTCCCTGCTCGAACAGCTGCGCTTCGAGCGGGCGCTCGCCGAGGACGACTCGATAAACCGCACCCTCTCCGAGTCGCAGGCGCCCGCGGGGATCGCCAACGTCGTCGCGACCGCCGCGATCCGGGGGGAACAGACGGCGAACCTGACCGCACGCGGCCGCGAGCTGCAGGCCGAGCGCGCGCGGCTCAACGAGACCGGCGCGCGGCTGAGCGACGGCCTGAACCGCACGCGGACGCTGCAACAGGAGTACGTCGCGCTCAATCGCTCGTACGCCCAGGGAGCGGTCGACGACGCGACCTACCGCCAGCGGTCGGCGGCCATCGAGCGCAACCTGACCGCCGTCCGGACCGACGCCACGGCCGGGCTGTCGGCCGGCCAGCGCGAGACGTTCGCCAACCTCACCTCGCAGGCGCGGACGCTGCAGTCGGAGCTGGCCGCGCTCAACGCCTCCTACGCGCAGGGGGAGGTCAACCAGTCGACCTACCGCCAGCGCGCCGGCGAGATCCGGGCGCGGTTCGGCGAGGTGTACGCCGGCATCGAGCGCGTCCTCGCGCCGGACGCCCGCGCGCTGCAGGAGCGTGCGGCAGCGCTCCGGACCGACCGGGTCGCGCTCCGGACCGCCGTCGAGAACGGCGCGACGCCGCCGCTGGCCGAGCAGATCGAACAGCTGGAGTCGATGAACGCCTCGGCGGTCGCGGCGAGCGTCGAGCGGGTACTGAGCGAGGGCAGCGGGGCGCAGGCGTTCGCGCTGATGCCGACGAGCTACGAGCCCGGGTCGACGAGCGCCGACGCGACGATGGTCGTCGTCACGCAGACCACCGAGTCGGCGGTCGCCCAGGGCTCGGCGAGCGCGCGCATCCAGAACTCCCAGACCGAGATCCAGGCGCTCGCGCGCGACCGGCTGGGCGGTGACGCGATGGTCTTCGGCGCGGGCATCATCGCCGACGAGACCAACCGCTCGATGCAGGACAGTCTCACGGTCGTCGGGCCGTTCGCGGTCCTGTTCGTCCTGCTCGTCCTGACGATCGCCTACCGCGACCTGCTGGACATCCTGCTCGGCGTGTTCGGGCTGGCGCTCACCCTCCTGTTGACCTTCGGCTACATGGGCTGGATGGGCGTCGCGTTCAACCAGCTGTTCGTCGCCATCCCCGTCCTGTTGATCGGGCTGTCGATCGACTACGCGATACACGTGTTCATGCGCCATCGAGAAGAACGGGGCACGGCGGGTGACAACGGCGGCCCCGCGGCGGTCGCGGGGTCGATGCGGACGGCGCTGGCCGGCGTCGGCACGGCGCTGGTGCTCGTGACCGCGACGACGGTCATCGGTTTCCTCTCCAATCTCACCAGCCCCGTCGGTCCGATCCGCGAGTTCGGGGTCGTCAGCGCCGTCGGTATCGTCGGCGCGCTGGTGGTCTTCGGCGCGCTGATCCCGGCGATCAAGGTCGAGGCCGACGCCCTCCTCGAAGGCCGCGGCTTCGACCGGCGCAAGCGGGCGTTCGGCACGGGCGGCGGCGCGTTCGGTCGCCTGCTCCAACTCGGTTCGACCGCGGCCGACCGGGCGCCGTGGGCGGTCATCGTCCTCACGCTGCTGATCAGCGCGGGCGGGGCCTACGGCGCGACCAACGTCGACACCTCCTTCGCCCAGAAGGACTTCATCGCCGAGGAGCCGCCCGAGTGGATGGACAACCTCCCCGAGGCGATGCAGCCCGGCGAGTACTCGATGCGGGCGACCTTCGAGTACGTCAACGACAACTTCCTGCGGGAGGACGCGACGGCGGAGTTCCTCTTCGAGGGCGACGTGGCGACCGGGGACGCCCTCCAGCGGGTGAACAGGACGGGCGAACTCGTCGCCGAGAAGGGCGTGACGGTCACGCTCTCGAACGGCGAGGCCGACGTTCGGAGCCCGCTGACGGTCATGCGCTCGGTCGCCGCGACCAACGAGACGTTCAACGCGACGCTGGCCGCGAGCGACACCGACGGCGACGGCGTCCCCGACCGCGACGTGGCGGGCGTCTACGACGCGCTCTACGAGACCGCGCCCGAGCAGGCCCGCCAGTACGTCCAGCGTGAGAACGGTGAGTACGAGGCGCTGCGGCTGACGGCCTCGCTCCGGGGCGGCGCCTCGGGGTCGGCGGTCACGACCCAGATGGACGCCGTCGAGTCGGCCGTCGCCGGCGGCGACGTGACCGTCACCGCGACGGGTCGGCCGATCGTCAACGAGATCGTCCAGTCGGACCTGCTCACCACGGTCGTCGAGAGCCTGATCATCACGCTCGTCGTCTCCTTCGTCTTCCTGATGGTGGTCTATCGGGTCGCGGAGGGGTCGGCGACGCTGGGACTCGTGACGCTGCTCCCCGTGGTGTTCAACGTCTCGTGGATCCTCGGGACGATGTACCTGCTCGACATCCCGTTCAACGTGCTGACGGGGATGATCACGAGCCTGACCATCGGGCTCGGCGTGGCCTACAGCATCCACCTCAGCGAGCGGTTCAGTCTCGAACTCGACCGACAGGGGTCGGGCAGCGAGGCGATGCACACCGCCGTCACCGGGACGGGCGGCGCGCTGCTGGGGTCGGCGGCGACGACCGTCGGCGGCTTCGGCGTCCTCGTCTTCGCCATCCTGCCGCCGCTCCAGCAGTTCGGCTTCATCACCGGGCTCACGATCGTCTACGCGTTCCTCGCGAGCGTGTTCGTCCTCCCGAGCCTGCTCGCGGTGTGGAGCCGCCACTTCGGACCCGCAGGCGCCTTCGACGCCACCGGGGACCACGACGACGGGCCCGACGGCGATGCACTGACTGCGGATCCGATCGGCGGCGGCGCGAACGGTCAGTCGCCGGCGGACGGCCGATCGGTGGGAAGCGGCGACGGCGTCGCGACCGGTGGGGCGGCCGACGCGTCCTCGGTATCGGGCGGGGCGACCGCTGGCGCGGCTCCGACGGCCGGCGCCCGGACGGACGACGCGGTGCCGTACGCAACCCGCTCCGTCGAGCCGACCAGGGTCTATCCCGGCGGAACCGCGCGCGTGACGGTCGCGATCCCGTCGGCCTCGGGACGGGTCGTCCTCCGCGAGGCCCCCTCGATGGGGTCGGTCACGCTCGACCGCGTCTCGCCCGACCCCGTCGAGCGGGTCGCATCCGACGGGCGGGTGTACGCCGTCTGGGAACTCGACGCCGGGGACGGCGAGCGCGCGGAACTCGAGTACACCCTGGCCGTCCCGTCGGGGCTGGCCGACGGCGAGACCGTCGCGTTCGACGGCGAGTTGCTCCTGCCGGACCACGTCGTCCCGGTGGCCGGCCCGGACGCGGCGCCGGTCACGACGGACGTTGCCGGGGCGATCCTCGCCGACGGTCCCGTCGAGGAGCGCGACCTGACCGACGCGGGTCGCCACCTCGCGGACGGTCGGCTCTCGGTCGACGGGTTCGAGCGCGTCACGCACGCGTGGCTCGACGAGCACGCCAGCGACGGACCGCCGGACGGATCGACCGCGACCGGCTCGGACGCGAGCGACTCCCGGGGGGACCGCCGCGCAGACGAGCGGCGGACCGAGGGTGACGATGACTGACGACGGCGAGGCCGAGGCGATCGAGGCGCTCCAGCGCCTCGGGCTCTCGAAGTACGAAGCGGGGGTGTTCGTCGCCCTCGAACGCCTGGGGACCGGGACCGCCCGGGACGTCGACCGGATGACCGACGTGCCCCGATCGCAGGTGTACGGCGCCGCCGAGAACTTAGAAGAGCGCGGCCTCGTCGAGGTCCAGCAGTCCACTCCGATCCAGTACCGGGCGGTCCCGCTGGAGGAGGCTCGCGAGACGCTCGTCGAGCGCTTCGAGCGCGAGCAGGACCGCGCCTTCGAGTACCTCGAACGCGCTCGGAGCGGGGCGGACCACGAGGACGAACACCAGGAAGGGGTCTGGACGGTCCACGGCCGCGACAACGTCTCTTCGCGAGTCCGCCAGATCGTCGCCGACGCCGAGGAGCGCGTCCTCTACGCGGGCGGGCCGGAGTTGCTCGACGAGGACGTCGCCGCGGCCCTGCGCGAACGTGCCGACGACGTCGACGTGTGGGTCTGCAGCGCGGCCGTCGACGACCCCGAACTCGTCGAGGGGTTCGCCGATTCGGCGGTGACGCTCGCGCCGTTCCCCGACGACCCGACCGACGACGGCGCCGGCCGGCTGCTCGCCGTCGACGGCCACACGATCCTGCTCAGCGTCCTCGGCGGCGAGGAACTGCCCGGCGTCCGCACGGAGACCGCCATCTGGAGCGCCGACACGGGCATCGCGACGGTGCTGCTGGAGCTGTTGCGAAGCCACATCGTCGACGACATCGACGCAGAACTGTAGCGCCGGTCACCCCCGCGACCGGTGCGGTCGTCGTTCGGGTGCGCTGCGGGTGCGGTCCGCGAGCGCGGTTCGCCGTCCGGAGTGCTACTGCATCCCGGTGAGTTTCGCGACGTAGACGAGGCTGAGCATGTGGTCGTCCACGTCCAGGTCGTTGCCCTCGTTCGAGCCGTTCTCGTCGATCCCCAGGAGGTAGTCGTTGAGCTGACCGGCCACGTCCTCGGTGATCCAGTCGATCGACTCGTAGTACCCCAGCGCGTCGGCCGCCCCTTTGTAGCCGGCGTGCATCAGCAGGAACTCCAGCCACTCGAAGACGACGAACTCCGCGGCGTAGGTGTCCGGGACGCTCCGCAGATACGGCTTTTCGAGGTCGTCCTGGCCGCCGACCAGCGGCAGGAGTTCGCGATACAGCCCGGCGCGGAACGAGTCACCGGCGGACATGCTCGCGTCGCCCATCTCGTCGAGGGGGCCCCACTCCGAGTCGGCGGGGTCGTCCGGCCGGCGGTCCTCGGGCCGGCGGTCCTCGGGCCGGCCGTCGCCCGACCGCGGGTCGTCGAGATCGTCGCGCTTGCGCGCCATCTCGCGCAACTCGTTGAGGTCGTAGTCCCGGGGGTTGATCGTCATCGATACTGATTCTATTCCGCCCCGTCCTGATAAATCTTGCACACGGTCAGACGCCCGTCTGACGGAGTCTCGGCCGCGTTCGACCCGCTCGCGTCTCGTCGCCGGCGGGTGAGCGCTGCGCCGTCGTCCGTGGCCGACTCGCGAGCGGCCGGACGTCGTCGGCCGATTTCAACGTTTGATAGCCCGGCGCGTACTTTTATACGCCGGTACGGCCGACATCGGACCAACGTGGCGACGAGTACCGGACCGGCGCGCATCTGCGTGACCAACGCGAAGGGCGGGACCGGCAAGACGACGGTCGCGATCAACGTCGCGGGGGCGCTCTCCGAGCGCGGCCGGGACGTGCTGTTCGTCGACCTGGACCCGCAGGGTAACGCGACCGAGGGCCTGGGGCTGCTCGAGGAGTACGACGCGGCGCCGCCGACGCTGTTCGACGTGCTGACCGACGGCGCCCAGCGCGACCGCATGGCCGACCTCGTGGTCGACCACCCCGAGATGGACGTGGTCCCGAGCAACATCGACATGCTTCAGGCCGAGCGCGAACTGACCATCGCGGATCTGGTGGCCCGCGCGACCGAGGGGGACGTGGACATCGACCCCGCGGCGCTGTCGGCGCTGGCGGTCAACGTCACGCCGGACACCGTCGCCGGCGGCCACGCCCTGGACACCCTCGACGAGGCGCTCGGACACGTCGAAGACGACTACGACTACGTCGTCGTCGACTCGCCGCCGTTCTACGGCAAGCTCACCGACACGGGCATCTACGCCACCCGGAACATCCTCGTCCCGGCGCTGACGGAGGCGACCTCCGAGCGGGCCATCGAACTCCTCATCGACCAGATGGCCGCGCTGGAGGGCCAGACGGGCATCGACGTCGACACGCTCGGCGTCGTGGCGAACCGCGTCGAGACCACGGGCGAGGACGAGACGATGCTCGAGTGGTTCGAGGCGGTCTTCGCCGACGACCCCGTCTGGGAGGTCCGCAAGCGCGTGGCGCTCCAGCGGGCGTTCTCGGCGGGCGAGTCCATCTTCGCCTACGACCCGTCGGTCGACATGGCCGACGTGTTCCTCGACATCGCGGCGGATCTCGACCGGCAGTTCGGCTACGCGGAGGTACCTGCATGACCGACGACGAACGCATGGATCGGGCCCGGCGCATCCGCGAGATGCGCGAGGGCGCCCGACCGGACGACGAGGCACAGGGCGACGACCACTCCGAGGCGGACGACGACCACTCCGCCGAAGCGGACGACGACTCCGCCGACGCACCGGCCGACCGCTCGGGGGACGCGGACCCCGAGGAGCCAGCGGCGACCGACGCCGCGACCGACGAACCGCCCGTCGACGAGTCCACCGAGCCGGCGGAGACGAGTGAGACAGATCCCGACGGCGGCTCCGACGAGTCCACCGAGCCAGGCGACGAGGATTCGGCGGGAGCCGCGGACGAAGACTCGACGGGAGCAACGGACGAAGACTCGATGGGAGCAACGGACGATGAATCGACCGGGACCACGGACGCCCCCGTCTCCGACGAGGCCGCCGAGGCCGTCGCGAACCTGGATATCGACGAGCAAGCGGTCGGCGGTGGTGGCGACGCCGACGACGGCGACGGCACCATCCACATCCCCGGCGCCGACGTGGGCGACGTGGACGTCGACGTCGAGGAGATGGCCCGTCAGGCGGGGCTGAGTTCCGCCGATTCCGCCGCTGGCGGCGGCGAACCGGCCGACGACACGGAGGCCGCAGAGATGGGCATCGGCGCGGCGGGCCGGGCCGCGGCGGCGGAGACCGAGACCGGCGAGGAGACCCGGGTGCTGGAGTTCGCGCTGGGCGACGAGCAGTACTGTCTCGACATCGAGTACGTCGAGGAGATCGTCAAGCGCGAGACGGTGACGCGGGTCCCGAACACGCCCGACTGCGTCGAGGGCGTCGTCGACCTGCGCGGGCAGATCACGACCATCCTCGACCCGAAGGTCCTGCTCGACATCGACGAGGCGGGGAGCAAAGACCTCATCGTCGTCTTCGACCCGGAGGCGTTCGACGACCAGGGCGCCGTCGGCTGGGTCGTCGACGACGTGAACCAGGTGACCCCGATCACCGAGGAGGAGGTCAACGACTCGCCCGTCGACCAGGACCACATCAACGGCGTCGTCGACCGCGACGACGGGTTCGTCATCTGGACGACGCCCGAACTCGATCTGGACGAAGTGGCCGGGTAGTCGGCGGTCGTCCCGGTCAGCGGTCGTCGTCGACCGCGAGTTCGCCCGTCTCTCCGTCTCCGTCCGGTTCCTCCGTTTCTTCCTCACCCTCGGGCCACCCGACTTCCTCCCGGACGAGGTCGGCCGCGTTCTCGACGGCGCCGACGCTGGAGAGGTAGCCGGCGCCGACGGTGGTCTTCAGCGCCTTCGCCGACTTGCCCCTGAGAACCGTCGGGCCGACCTGCGCGACGGCGCCGTCGCCGATGCTGACGAGCCAGCCGAGCGAGTCGAAGCGGTAGCCGTCGAGACGAGGTTCGAAGCCCCCTTCGCCGGACAGTTCGTGGTCGACGAGTCGCCCGATGTTGTCGGCGGCGACGCCGGCCTCGCGGATGGCGGCCTGGGCGCTGGCGGGGACGGCCTCGCCGTCGGTGTCGACGACCCGGCCGGCGTCGCCGACGACGAAGGTGCCGTCCTCGTAGCGCAGGTCGCCGCGGACGACCGGTCGCTCCCCGCGGAGGGCGTCCGGCCCGCGGATACCGCCCGTCCAGACGAACTGGTCGTAGTCCATCGCGGTGCCGTCGTCGAACGCGATCGCCTCGTCGTCCGCGCTCGCGACGGCGCGCCCGGTCTCGACGCGCACGTCGCGGGTGTCGAGTTCCTCGCGGACGGCGCGCTGGAAGTTCTCGGGGAAGTTCGGCGCCACGCTGTCCGCCTGTTCGAGGAGGACCACCTCGACGGCGTCGCGGCCCCCCTCGTCGCGGGCGAGCGCGGCGAGTTCGCCGGCGACCTGCACGCCCGACAGACCCGCACCGCCGACGACGACGCGGGCCGGGTCGGCGGCCGTCGCCTCGGCCGCGGCGTCGAGGAAGTCCGCGCGGACCGCCTCGGCGTCGGCGAGGCGTTTGAGCGGCGTGGCGTGGTCCGCGACGCCGCCGAGGTCGTAGTAGTTCGTCTCGGCGCCGAGACAGACCGCGCCGACGTCGTAGGACAGCTCCGCGGTCCCGTCCTCGCCCGCCCCGCCGTCGTCGAGCGTGGCGACGCCCGCGTCGGTGTCGACATCGGTGACGGTCGCCTCGCGGACGGTCGCGCGGTCGAGCACCTCGTCGAGGTCGACGGCGATCTCCTCGGCCAGGTCGGGGTGGCGGACGACGCGGTGGAGTTCGTGCTGGACGAGGTGGCTGGCGTCCTCGTCGACGACGACGAGATCCACCGCTTCGGGAAGCGACGATTCGAGCTCGCGGGCGAGGGTCAGGCCGGCGTATCCGGCGCCGAAGACGGCGACGCGCATGGTGGAACTGTGGACCGAATCGAGAAAAGCCCACTGACGGCGGCCCGACAGCAGGATGTGCGTCTCCGGTGGCCGAGCACAGCCGGGCGGTTTGAAATACCGTCACGGTGAACGTTCGAGTATGTACGAGACGATCCTGGTTCCGACCGACGGCAGCGCACACGCCGAGCGAGCGGCCCGCCACGCCGTCTCGCTGGCCGAAGCGTTCGGGGCGACCGTGACGATGCTCGGCGTCGCAGACGTGGGGGGCGCCGCCGGGCCGTTCGACGCCGGCGGCGTCTCCGGGGAGTTCCGCGAGCGGGTCCGGGGCGAGTCCGAGTCGGTGGTCGAAGCCGCGGCGGCGCTGGTCGACGACCGCGCGCCGGTGGAGACGGCCGTCGTCGAGGGCGACCCCGCGGAGGCCATCGTCGACTACGCCGACGAGGGCGAGTTCGACGCCATCGCGATGGGGACCCACGGTCGGCGCGGGCTCTCGCGGCTCGTCTTCGGGAGCGTCGCGCGATACGTGGTCAGGCACACGACGCGGCCGGTCCTGACCGCCCGCGAGACCGACGCCGACCCCGTCACCGAGTACGACGACGTGCTGGTGCCCACGGACGGGAGCGACGCGGCCGAGGCGGCGGTCGACCACGGGATCGCCGTCGCCGACGCCTTCGACGCGACGCTGCACGCCTTCCACGTCGTCGACCTGAGCGCGATGACGACCGGGTCCGGCGTCGAGCCGCCGACCCAGCAGCTGGAGCGGTACACGGAGGCGGGCGAGGCGGCCGTCGACGCCGTCGCCGACCGGGCTCGCGAGGCGGGTCTCGACGCGGTGACGAGCGTCGAGCACGGGTTCCCCTCTGCGGACCTGCTGGACTACGTCGACGAAGCGGGGGTCGACCTCGTGGCGATGGGGACCCACGGCCGGACGGGGATCGACCGCGTCCTCCTCGGGAGCACGACCGAGCGGATCCTCTCCCGGTCGCCGGTTCCCGTGCTGGCCGTCCATCCCGACGACACCGAATGACAGTCCGGCAACCGACCACTTACCCGTCTGGAGGTCTCCGATCGGCTAGATGCCGGACGAGGAGTTCCCGCGGTCGGGCCCGGACGGGCGCGGCGACCGGTCCGTCGTCGACTGCGAGGCCTGCCAGTCGGTGATCGACGACGAGAGCGACCGGACCGTCTCCTTTCTGCTGCTCGACCACCTCACGATCCCGGTCCGGAGCTGCGAGACGCACCTGGACCGCTTCTCGACGATCTGCGGGCTGACCACCGAGGACTCCGCCCGCGTGCTCGACCACTACCCGGCGGGCGGCGTCGCCTGCCCCGCCTGCCGGAACGCCCGCTACGACACGAGTCGCCCGATGGTCGCCGTCGACGGCGGGATGGTCGTCATCACCGCCTGTCCGGACCACCAGTCGCAGATCCTCCAGCGGTTCGACACCGGTCTGGAGACCCACCAGCAGCTGACGGCCACGCTCGACGGCCACGAAACGCCCTGAGACCGACGCGGTCTCACCGGCGCACCTGTCATTGAAACGGGTGGCGCTCCTACCGGGGATATGTACGAGTCCATCCTCGTCCCCACCGACGGGAGTCCGACGGCCGATCTCGCCGCGGACCACGCGCTCGCGCTGGCCGAGGCGTTCGACGCGTCCGTGACTGTCCTCGGCGTCGTCGACACGGGCGAAGCGGCGGGAGCGTTCGACGCCGGCGGGGTCGACGACGAGTACCTCGACCGGCTGGAGACCGAGGCACGGCGGTCCGTCGATCCCGTGATCGAGCGGGCGGAGGGGCGAGTTTCCGCCGACCCGGCGGTCGTCGAAGGCGACCCCGCCGAGACCATCGTCGACCGCGCGGCCGACCACGACCTCGTCGTCCTGGGGACCCACGGGCGGTCGGCCGTCGGCCGCGTGCTCGCGGGAAGCACGAGCGCGCAGGTCGTCCGGGAGTCGCCGGTCCCGGTCGTCACGGTCGGGGGCGACGACACCGAGCCCGCGAGCGGCTACGACGACGTGCTGATACCGACCGACGGGAGCGACGCCGCCGAGGTCGCTGTCGACCACGGGATCGCCGTCGCCGACGCCTTCGACGCGACGCTGCACACCGCCTACGTCGTCGACGTGGGTGCGCTCGCCGGTGGGGCGGGCGTCACAGTCGGCGGTGGCGCCCCGGGGACGACCGGTGCGGCCGGTAGCGACCTGTTGAAGCCCATGATCCAGAACGGTGAGGAGGCGACCCAGCGCGTCGCCGACCGCGCCCGGGACGCGGGGCTGGAAGTCGCGATGGACGTGCTGGAGGGGTCGCCGGGCTCGACGCTAGTCAACTACGTCGAGGAGGAAGACATCGACTTCGTGGCGATGGGCACCCACGGCCACACCGGTCTCGACCGGGTGCTCCTGGGGAGTACCACCGAGCGGACGGTCCGCAACGTCTCCGTGCCCGTGCTGTCCGTGCGGGCGATCGAAGCGGGCGCCGGGGAGTGAGCGCTCGCCGACTCAGAACAGCGCTTCGTCCTCGTCGAGGATCGCGGCGGGACCGCCGACCTCCCAGACGCGGGTGTCGACGCCGCAGTCGGCGACGACTTCCTCGACGCGGTCGACGTGCTCGGCGGTCGTGTTGACGTAGACGCTCGCGCCGGTGTCGACGGAGAAGTAGACGGGGACGCCCTCCTCGCGCAACTCGCGGACGGCGTTGAAGATCTCGATGGTCCGGGGCTGCCAGTACACCCAGCCGGAGGGGCCGGTCATCGTCGTCGCCGCGAGCGACAGCGAGTCGTGTTCCGCGCGCTCGAAGGCGGCGTCGAAGTCGCCGTCGCGGAGTTCGCCGCGCATCTTCGCGATCTGGCCGTGGATGTGGGCCATCCGCCCCTCGAACATGTGGCTCTCGGCGGCCTCGGCGTGGGCCGAGTCGGTCTCCTTGTAGCTCGGGACCATCCCGGCGACGACGCGAACGTCGTCCTCCAGTTCGTCGGCCACGTCGATGCGCTCGGAGCGACAGTCCTCGTCGTCCGTGCCGGTGCGCAGGTGCGAGTAGGCGCCCGTGACCGCGCGGGCGGCGGAAGCGGACCCGCGGCGGGCGATCGCCGAGACCTCGGGCCGCGAGAGGTCCAGTCCCGCGGCCTCGGAGAGGGCCATCGCCGCCGCGGCGAACCCGGAGGCCGAGGAGCCGAAGCCGATGTTCGTCGGGAAGGAGTTCTCCGAGACGAAGCGGACGCGGTGGTCGACGCCGGCGCGGTCGCGCACCTCGTCGACGACGGTGCGGATGCGGTCGGCGCCTTTCCCCTCGACGGGGTCGCCGTCGACGACGTACTCGTCCTCGTCGAGCGCGGCGTCGAACTCGGCGGTCGTCTTCGTGTGACTCGGCGCGGTGCAGAGGCTGATGGAGTCGTGGTACGGGTGTCGCAGTTCCTCGTCGCGCATCCCGTGGTACTTGACGAGCCCCTGGATCGGGTGGGCCTTCGCGGTCGCCTTCATACCCGGGAATCCGCGGGTCTCCACTTTGCTGTTGTGGCTCCGGTCCGTCGGACGGCGTTGTGTTGTTCGTACTCACTGATCAGACGTTTCGGTTGTACGAGTCGCGGAATGAAGTCGAACGGCAGCGACCGCACTCACCGGGGACAGCAAGCGATGAAAGCCCTCGGCGCGCTCGCGGTCGCTGACCGGGATATCCTCGCGGCCGCAGGCCGCTTCGGATAGTGGCCCGCTCAAGCGACTGAATAAACGCGAGCGCACCTCGCCCTTTCAGTCCACCAGGACAGCACCGCGACAGCAACCGCAGACTGCCACACGCCTCCCCAGCCGATTCCTTCGCTCGCTGCGCTCGCTCAGTCATCCCTCGCACGATTCCGTCGCGTGCATGAAAGCGCGCGACAGCGCGCGCCACGGTGGATTGCTACGTCCATCGCCGATACCTACCAGCAAGAATCGCGGCACAGACGTGGGAACCGTCGCTGATCGATACAGACGGCATCTCGTGCGTGAGTATTATCTGTCGTGGGTAGGATTCATCGCTCATGGACGTCGATCTCGACAGCTTCAGCGCCCGCGACTGGGAGGAACCCACCGACGCCGATCCGGTCCGGTTCGCCATGGTCGGACTCGGCTGGTGGACGCGCGAACAGGCGATCCCCGCCGTCGAAGACGCCGACCACTGCACGACGACGGTCCTGGTCAGTTCCAGTACGGAGAAGGCCGAAGACGTCGCGGCAGACATGGAGGGGATCGAGGGAACCCTCACCTACGACGAGTACGCCGACGGCGCGGCGACCGACGCCTACGACGCGGTGTACATCTGCACGCCGAACGGCCTCCACCGCGGCCACGTCGAAGCCGCGGCCGCACACGACAAGGCGGTCCTCTGCGAGAAGCCCCTGGAGGCGACCGTCGAGGACGCCCGGGCGACAGTCGACGCCTGCCGGGAGGCGGACGTGCCGCTGATGGTCGCCTACCGACTCCAGACCGAACCGGCGGCTCGCCGCGCCCGGGAACTGATCCAGAACGGCGCCATCGGCGATGTCGTCTCGATACTCGGGCACATGTCGGACACGATCCTCGACGCCGTCGACGAGACGAGCTGGCGGTTCGACCCCGATCTGGCCGGCGGGACGACGCTCAACGACATCGGGATCTACCCGCTGAACACGATCCGGTTCATCTTAGAGGAGGACCCCCAGGCGGTGTACGCCCGGACGGAGTCCGAACAGCCGGCCTACGAGGGAACCGACGAGCACGGAGCGTTCCAGCTCGAGTTCCCCGGCGGCACGCTCGCCTCGTGTACGGTCACGCACAGCGCGACGGTGACCTCCAGCCTCCGGTTCGTCGGCACCGACGGCGAACTGAGCATCGAGGGGCTGTTCTTCCCGAACACCCGGAAGGTGCTCCGGGTGTCCGGCCCGGACATCGAGGGCGAGTTCCGGCCGGAGCCGGTCGACCAGATGCGCGAGGAGTTCGACTACTTCGCCAACCACCTCCAGCGCGGCCTCGACCCCGAACCCGACGGCGAACACGGCATGGTCGACATGCGCGCTATCCGCGCCCTCTACGAATCCGCCGAGAGCGGCCAGCGCGTCGAACTCGACCTGTGAAAATGCCGACTGCCGATCGGGGACCCTATCAGTATTGAGCGGCCGCCGCCTTCGGTACCGATTCTTCCGAGCGCATCTCGGCGCCGATCACCGTCGCGCCCGCCCCGCCGGATCGCTGTCACTCGGACGGGCTGGCGGCGGCGTCGATGTAGACGTACTCGCCGTCCTCGTGCGTCTCGCCGATCACCTCGCTACAGCCGGGACAGACCACGTCCTGACCCCCGGGAGGGATCGCGTCCGGGACCAGCGTCTCGTGTCCGCAGGTCGGGCACTCGATGATGTCGCCGGAGCGACCGGTCACGGGTTCGGCGCCGCCGAACCCGAGTGCGGATCCGCCGTCGTCTCCCGCTGTCGATCCGGCGTCCTGCTCGGTCGTCCGTCCGCCGGGTTCGGTCACGTTCGCGTCGCCGTCCGGCGACGAGCGCGTCCCGCCGCCGTCGGCCGCGGGCGAGGACCCGGCGGTGGCGTCGGTCGGCTGGGCGGGGTCGTCGTCGGTCCCGCCGCCGGAGGGCATCGACGTACTGGACCGGAGTCCGGTGATCCGGTCCCGGACTGCGGCGACGACGCGCTCGATCTCGTCGAGCGAGGCGGTGACGTTGGTCACCGTGTACTCGGTCTCGGTCGTCTCGATCCGAACGCCGTAGGCGACTTCGGCGACGCGCTCGACGGCGAAGATGTCGGCGTAGTCGATGCTGATCGTCCGCTCGCTGACGGACCCGGTTCTCGCTTCGATCGTGACGCCGTTCGTTCGGACCACGAACGAGAGGGCGATCGCGTCCAGCGTCTCGGCGCCGGACGCGAGAACCCTGTTCGGCTCCGCGGCGTACAGTAGTTCGTCCTCTGACATCGTCTGGCGTGTCCCGTTGCGGACCCGTTCGTCTCCACTTACGGGCTGGCGTTCGCGGGCCGTCCGCGGACCGCACCCACCCGATCAATCGGCCTGTCGCCGTTCCGCTTCGATCGTCTCCATCATCCGGTTGAAGCTCCGTGCCAGCGAGGCCAGTTCGGGGTCGTCGACGTCCTCGTCGAAGCGCTGGGAGAGGTCGCCGCTCGCGACGGCGTCCATCTGGGCGGTCCACTCGGCGGCGTAGCGCTCGACCTGCTCCGCTCTCGACTCCGCCTGTCGTTCGCGCTCGGCTCGTCGCTCGACGCCGCTGCGCATCTCCGCCAGCGCTCGATACACCTCGCCGAACTCGTCGTTACGGTTCGTCTCCAGGTCGACGTCGAACTCGCCGTCCTCCAGGCGGCGTGCGCGCTCCGCCAGCCCCCGGAGCGACGAGAGGGCCTCCCGACCGACCGACGTGGCCAGGATGACGACGCCGACGAGCAACACGACCAGCACCGTCGCGACGCCGGACAGCAGGTCCGCGCGCTGGGCCGGCGACAGCGACGGCGCGAGGTTCGTGTAGAGGTTCGCGGCCGCCGCCGCGACGAGCACGACCAGCGCGGCGATACCGACCGCGAACCGGACGGCGTAGGTTCCGCGGGATCGAGACTGGGGTGTACTCGGCACGTACCCGGCTTACGACTGGTCTAATAAATGCGGCATGGGTAACCTGTTAGACTCGGCGAGCGGACGCCCGCTAGCGGGGCTCTGTACCCTCGGGAACGACGCGCCACCGCGCCGACGGGCCCCTCAGGCACCCTCGGGGTCGGCCGCGCTCGGGGCGTCGCGCGTGCGGAACGTCGTGAGTTCGTACTGTCGGAGCAGGACGATGGCCATCAGGCCGACCTTGGCCGTCACGTCGAGGACCACGACGAGGAAGTCGATGTCCGCGGCGTCGATGACGCCGACTCCGGCCGGTCCGAGGGGGTACACGGTGGGGTAGAGCAGCCACGTCGCGATGGTCAGGTCACGGAGACTGACGAAGAGGCTCCGGGAGGTCCGGGAGGCGCCGACCAGCGCCGTCTGGAACGTCCGGACGAAGAGGTAGACGAGCCCGAGAAAGAGGGCCGTCGACGCGGCGAAGGCGACCCACCGCAGCGACCCCGAGAGGGTGACGAACCCGTACCCGAGCCCGATCATCCCGACGTTGGCCGCGACAGCCACCGCTCGTGTTGACCGGTCCGTGTCGGCCAGTAGCGCGAGGTAGTAGGTGATGAGCGGCGTCGAGACCGCCCAGTCGGCGAACCGCAGCGTCTCGACCCCGACGGGGAGGGGCAGCGCGTCCAGCGTGACCGCCGTCATCCCGACGTACGCCAGCCCGGCGACCGTCGTGAGCAACGGCGGGATGTAGTAGAACGGCGACCGGATGTCCCCTCGCGTCGCGGCGAACCAACAGAACAGGACGACCGCCAGGAAGAAGACGCTCGCTCCCGTGCCGAACCAGATCGTCGTGTCGACCATTTGCGTCGGGGCTCAGGAAAGAACCGAAATAAACCTGGCGGCGGCCGACTGCCCGGGCGGCCCCGGGCCGCTCGCCGACTCACGGCTCGCGCCACTTGATCGAACAGCCCCGACTCGGCCGGAACTCGTCGTCGATCGCCTCGCCGGCCAGCACGCGGTCGATGATGTGCTTCATCTCCCGCTCGGTCGGCTCGTCGTCGGGGTTCGTCGCGTCGTCCAGCCGGCCGTGATACGCCAGACGGAACTCGCCGTCGTCGCGGGCGAACAGGAACGGGTCCGGCGTACAGGTCGCGCCGTATTCGGCGGCCACGTCCTGGCTCTCGTCGCGGAGGTAGGCGTCGTACTGCACTCGCCCGCTCTCGACGTACTCGACCATCGTCTCGAAGGAATCTTCGGGGTACTCCTCGGCGTCGTTGGGGTTGATCCCGACGACCGCGGCGTCGTCGTACTCCGCGGTCAGCGCGTTCAGCTCGTCGAACTTCGCCTGCGCGTACGGGCAGTGGTTGCAGGTGAACACGACCAGCAGCGCCTCGTCGTCGGCGAAATCGTCGAGCGTGTGGGTCTCGCCGTCGACGCCCGGCAGTTCGAAGGCCGGTGCGGCGTCGCCGCGGTCGAGCGCGTCCGCCTCGGAGTCGAGTGCGACCATGACGGTCGACGGTAGGGCCGCCCGGAGAAAGTGGCTTTGGGTGGTGGACCGCGCTGGCGACGGTCCGAACGGGCGGCGCGAGGGCGGTCGGTGGCCGTCGCCGGCATCACGCTTACGGCCGATCGGGCCGACCCGTTGTCATGGTCGACGACCACCGTGGCAACGCAGTCAGAGACCGCATCGAGGCCGACGAGGTCGCGCTGGGCGTCCTCGACAACACCTACAGCCCGACGCTGGTCGAGTTCTACGGCGAACTCGGGATGGACTTCGTCTGGCTCGACTTCGAACACGGCGGACCGAGCCCGTGGGACGCGACCGCGATGGAGGACCTGCTTCGGGCGGCCGAGGGGACGGGCACCGAGATCCTCGCGCGGGTGCCGACGACCGAGCCCGCGCTGGTCCGGAAGACGCTGGACGCGGGCGTCCGGAACCTCTTCCTCTCGCGGGTCAGCGGCGTCGAGGAGGTCGAGCGAGCGGCCCGCGCGGCCCGGTTCGAGTACGACGGCGAGCCGGGCGACCGGGGGCTGGCGAACCCGCGCGCACGCCGGTGGGGGCAGGCCGACGACTACGTCGCCACCGAGGACGAGGCGGTCTTCTTCGGCGTGACCATCGAGAACCGCGAGGCCGTCGACGCCATCGACGACATCGTCGCCGTGCCGGAGCTGGACTTCGTCTTCGCCGGGCCGCTCGACCTGTCGGTGTCGCTGGGCCACCCGGGCGAACTCGACCACCCGGAGGTCCGCGAGGGGATCGAGACGATCCGCTCGACGGCCGTCGAGTCGGACGTTGCGCTGGGCGGGCTCGGCTTCGGGACGGACGACGTGAACGAGAAAGCGGCGAACGGCTACCAGTTGCTCCACGTCGGGAGCACGACCGGCGCGGTGCAGTCGGCGGTCGAGGGGTGGCTCGGCGGATTCGAGGGGAGCGAGGGCCGAACGGAGTGAGCCCCTCGAAAAGCCGAGCGGGCCAAGGGCCCGCGAACCGCGTCGGCTGACGGCGCTCAGTCCGATCGATAGGCGTCGTCGAACGCGCGGGCGGCGTCGAGCAGGTCGCTGTCTGCGGCGACGCGGTACTGCGGTTCGCTCTCGTCGTCGTCCTCGTCGTCGGCCCGGGCGAGCAGGCCCAGATCGACGAACTCGGCGAGCAGGCCGTCGAGGTACAGCGTCTTCAGCGGGACGCCCGACCGCTCGGAGAGGTCCGAGCGCGTGTACGCCCGCTCGGCGTTGAGGTCGGTGAGCGTCCCGAGGAGGTTCGCGGCGCCGTCGCTGGCGGCGACGAACGCCCAGCCGCCGTCGGGCGAGCCGTCCGACGGGTCCGTGTCGAGCATGGCGCCGTCTATGGGGGAGGCGCGCATAAAACCGCCCGTCTCGGCAGCGGCTGCGGACCGGCGGGGCTCCCGACCGCCGACGACGGCAGGTGTGCGAGTCCCTGCCGCGATGGAGAAACCCTTTTGGTCGCTGTGGGCCGGTAGGTAGGTATGAGCGACCGCGAGGAGATACTGGCGTTGCTCCGCGAGAACGCGCGGTACTCGACGGAAGACCTGGCCCGGCAGACCGACCTCAGCGAAGCGGAGGTCGAGGCCGTCGTCGAGGACCTCGAGACCGACGGCGTCATCAAGGGGTACCAGGCCGTCGTCGACTGGGACAAGGTCGAGCCCGAGCGGGTGCGTGCCGCCGTCGAACTGAACGTCACGCTCGACCGCGAGACGGGCTACGACGACATCGCCGAGCGCCTCGCGAAGTTCCCCGAGGTACAGGGACTGCGGCTCGTCAGCGGCGACTACGACTTCGCCATGGAGGTCGAGGGCGACTCGATGAGCCAGGTGTCGCGGTTCATCAGCGAGAAGGTCGCGCCCGTCCCCGAGATCACTCAGACGGTGACCCACTACATCATGGAGAGCTACAAGGAGCGCGGCGTCGAGTTCGGGGACGGCCACGACGACGACCGGCTGTCGATCTCGCCATGACGTTCGAACCGAGCGAGCGCGTCGCGGGCGTGCCGCCCTCGGGCATCCGTCGCTTTTTCGAGATCGCGGAGGAGTACGACGACATCATCTCGCTCGGGGTCGGCGAGCCCGACTTCGCCCCGCCGTGGGCGGCTCGCGACGCCGCTATCGCGTCGCTAGAGCGGGGCCAGACCTCCTACACGGCCAACCGCGGCATGCGCGAACTGCGCGAGCGCATCGCGGTCGATGTCGACGAGAAGTACGACCTGGCCTACGACCCCGACGAGGAGATCCTCGTCACGTCGGGCGCCAGCGAGGCCGTCGACCTGGCCTTCCGGGCGTTCCTCGACCCCGGTGACAGCGTGGCGGTCGCCCAGCCGTGTTACATCTCCTACGCGCCCGGCGTGCAGTTCGCAGGCGCGGACGTGGTCGACGTGCCCACGCGCGCGGCCGACGACTTCAAACTCACCCGCGAGGTGCTGGAGTCCTCGGGCGCGGCCGACGCCGACGTGCTCGTCCTGTGCTACCCGAACAACCCGACCGGGGCGACGATGACGCGGGCGGAGCTGAAGCCGGTCGCCGAGTTCGCCCGCGAGCACGACCTGCTGGTGTTCTCCGACGAGATCTACTCGGAGCTCAGTTACGAGCACGACCACGCGTCGATCGCGACGCTGCCGGGGATGCGCGAGCGGACGGTCGTCTTCAACGGTTTCTCGAAGGCGTACGCGATGACCGGGCTCCGCCTCGGATACGCGCTCGCGCCGCCGGAGGCCATCGAGACGATGAACCGGATCCACCAGTACACGATGCTGTCGGCGCCGACCACGGCCCAGCACGCGGCCGTCGAGGCGCTGGACAGTTGCGACGGCGAAGTCCGCGAGATGCGCGCCCAGTACGACCGCCGGCGGAACTTCGTCCTCTCGCGGTTCGAGGAGATGGGGATCGACTGCTTCCCCGCCGCCGGGGCGTTCTACGCGTTCCCCGAGTGCCCCTGGGACGACAGCGACGAGTTCGCAGAGGCGCTGATCGAGGAGGAACGCGTCGCCGTCGTCCCGGGGAACGTCTTCGGCGCGGGCGGTCAGGGCCACCTCCGGGTCTCCTACGCGACGAGTCTCGGCGATCTCAAAGAAGCGATGTCTCGGATCGAGTCGTTCATCCGATAGCATTTATTCGATAGCATTTCTCGATTACAGGTTTCGAGAAGACGGCGGTACAGCCTTCCTACCGCCGTCGATCGGCGGTCGACGGTGATTATCGGATGGCCACGTTTGGGCGTAAAGCTTTTTCCGTCTTACTAGCAGTTAGCCTGTAATGGCAATTGATGGCACGGGGGGCAACGAATCAGACCAGGTCGCGACGGGGGGCGAGCGGCTCTCGGGGGACGGTGCGACCGTGGGTGAATACACGTGGAACGACCTGCGCCGCGACGTACACACGGGCGGGCGCTTCGACCGCAGCGAGTACCTCGGGTTCGACCCGCTCGACGTCGAGGACCGACTGCAGTCGGGCGCGAGCGCCGCCAAGACGCTCGAGCAGGCGTGGGGAGCGCGCATCGAAGCCGAGCGCTCGTTCGTCGTCAAGGACCGCTACACCTGGGAGCACTTCAAACAGGAGTACTACTACGACGAGGACGGCGAGATCCCCCGTGACAGCGACGGCGAGAAGGTGCCGTTCGAGCCCGAGGAGTACCTCGGGTTCGACCCCGAGGAGACGGAGGACCGACTGAGCCAGGCGGGGGGAGCGGCCGAACGGCTCGCGTCGGTCGTCGACGAGCGCACACTCGACGTCAACCCCGACCTCGACGAGGACGCCTTCTTCTCGACCGTCGACGGCCACTCGACGGTCGTCAACCGCTACGACCTCGAGAAGGCGGTACCACTGGCGAAGAAGGCCCACTTCGTCGAGGTCGAACGCTACTGGGTGAACAAACCGTACGCTTGCGTGATCATCTTCCACTCTCGTAAGGAGAACGAGAAGAAGTACTACGCCATCGAGCCCTACCAGAACGACATCGAGTCTCAGCTGGTCGAGTTCCTCTCGGGCAAGCTCAAGTCGGCGATCAAGTACTCCGAGGACGAGGTCGTCGTCGAGGGGTCCGACGCCGACCGCGCCGGCGTCATCCAGCGCGAGACCGAGCGTCTGCTGGAACGGTACGACCTGTACACGCCGGGCCAGCGGGGCGAACTGGGGATGATGGACCAGCTCAAGGGGGCGCTGGGCATGGAGATAGAGGTCGAGACGCAGGGGGGCGAACTCGACGGCATCGAGGCCCGGCCCGAGCCGGCGGTCGTCGGCGACGACTCGAAGACGCTCAACGAGTATCAGGTCGAGAAGCTGCTCTACCGGTTGAAACGCGACTTCATCGGCTACGCGCGGATCGACCCGATCAAACACGACATCAACGTCGAGGACATCTCCTGCGACGGCTACAACTCCCGGGTGTTCGTCTACCACACCGAGTACGAGAACATCATCACGAACGTCGAGCACGGGAAACAGGAGCTCGACGACTTCGTCGTCAAACTCGCCCAGCGCTCCGGGAAAGGCATCTCGAAGCGCCAGCCTCAGGTCGACGCCACCCTCCCCGACGGCTCGCGCTCGCAGCTGACGCTGGGCGAGGAAGTGTCGGACCACGGGACCAACTACACCATCCGTCAGTTCAAGGACGTGCCGTTCACGCCGGTGGACCTCATCAACTGGAACACCTTCTCGCTCGACGAGATGGCGTTCCTCTGGCTGTGTATCGAGAACAACAAGTCGATGATCTTCGCGGGCGGGACGGCGTCGGGGAAGACCACCTCGCTGAACGCCATCTCGCTGTTCATCCCGTCGAACGCGAAGATCGTCTCCATCGAGGACACCCGCGAGGTCGAACTGCCCCAGCGCAACTGGGTCGCCAGCGTCACCCGCCCCTCGTTCGGGGAGGACGACAAGGGCGACGTCGACGAGTTCGACCTGCTGGAGGCCGCACTGCGACAGCGCCCCGACTACATCGTGATGGGCGAGGTCCGCGGTGAGGAGGGTCGGGACCTCTTCCAGGTCATGTCGACCGGGCACACCGCCTACTCCACCTTCCACGCCGACACCGTCGGCGAGGTCATCAAGCGGTTCACGACCGAGCCGATCAACGTCTCGAAGACCCTGTTCACTGCGCTGGACCTCGTCTCCATCCAGACCCAGACGCGGGTCGACGGCAACAAGGTCCGTCGGAACAAGAACCTCACCGAGATCAACGAGTACTCGGCGGAACACGACGAGATCAACGTCCGCGACGTCTACGAGTGGCAGGCCGAGACCGACGAGTTCCTCCAGATGGGCAACTCCAACACGCTGGAGGAGCTGAAGTTCGACCGCGGGTGGACCCAGGAGCGCCTCGACGAGGAGCTGTTCATGCGGAAGGTCGTCCTGGCCTACCTCATCGAGCAGAACCTCAACACCTACACGGAAGTCGCGGCGGCCGTCCAGGCGTTCATCAACGACCCGGACACGATCATGGCGCTCGTCGCCGAGGACAAACTGGAGCGGTCGCTGGAGGACCTGCGAGAGATGGAGTCGGTCAAGATCAACATCGACCCCGAGAAAGAGGAGATGGTCCCGCGGCCGGACCCGCCGGCGGAGATGCTGGACGAGGCCGAGGACATCCTCGAGAACGCCCAGCCGCTGTTCCAGCGCTTCCGCGAGAAGGAGACCACCGACATCGTCAGCGCCCTGACGGGCTCGGGCGTCGACGAGGAGGAGACCGACATCACCCCCGTCGAGAGCGAGGAGGACGAGGACGACGAGATCGACTTCAGCGAGTTCGTCCCGGCGGCCGGCGCGGAGGCCGACGAGGCATGAGCCTCGGGCGCTCCTCCCAGCAACTCGGCGGCGCCACCACGGTCGGGGACACGTTCTACCCCCTCTACCAGGCGCTGTTCGACGAGGAGGGCGACTTCGTCTCGGGCGTCGAGGCCAAACTCGCCGAGGCCCGGATGGGCGACAACGTCGAGATGTACATCTCGCGGGCGCTCGCGGTCGGTACCGTCGCGGGGCTGACCCTCTGGCTGCTCGGTATGTTGCTCGGCTTCCTCGTCGTCCAGATGCTCGGCCTCGGCGAGGGGCCGCTGCTGGGCCTGCGCATCCCCGAGGCCATCGCGCCGCTCGTCGATCTGCTGAAAGTCCCGGCGCTGGTCTTCGTCTCCGGGGTGGTCTTCGGCGCCGTCGGCTTCAGTATCGGGTTCGGGTCGCTGCTGTCGATCCCCTACTTCCGGTCGAACGCGCGCAAACGCGAGATCAACGTCCTCCTCTCCGATTCGGTCGCGTTCATGTACGCCCTCTCGGTGGGCGGGCTGAACCAGCTGGAGATCCTGCAGGCGATGGCCCAGGCCGACGACACCTACGGCGAGGTGGCCAAGGAGTTCCAGTCGATCGTCCTCGAGACGGAGTACTTCGACACCGACTACCGGACGGCGATCCGAAACCAGTCCCTCGAGACGCCCAGCGAGGAGCTGAGTCAGTTCCTCACGGACATGCTGTCGATCGTCGACTCCGGCGGTGACATGACCTCGTTCCTCGAGGACCAGAAGGACAAGCAGATGCGGACGGCCAGACAGGAGCAGGAGAAGATGCTGGACACGCTGGAGCTGTTCGGCGAGATGTACATGACTCTCTCGCTGTTCCCGCTCCTGCTCATCATCATCACCGTGATCATGAGCATGATGTCCTCGGGGTCGAAGATGAACATGATGGTCGGGACGGTGTACGGCCTCATCCCGCTGACGGGCGTCGGCTTCCTCGTGCTCACGTCGACGGTCACGCAGGACTCTATCGGCGACGGTTACCTCCAACCCGACCGCGGCGACGAGACCTACTCGGAGGCCGACGACGGGCTGTTGAGCCTCGGTCTCGTCGAGGGATACACCGGGTCGTACGGCGTCTTCGACCGCATCAAGAGCCGCGAGGGGACCCACCGCGCCGCCCAGATCCTCAGGAAGCCACACATCTTCTTCCGCAACAATCCGCTGTACGTGCTGGGGATCACGATCCCGATCACGATCGCCTTCTTCGCCGTCGTGGTCCTGTTCCACATGGCGCCGATGTCGATCTCGGAACTCGTGGTCCCCCAGGGCGGGGACGTGCCCGAGGGGCTCAACGACCCGACGAAGCGCTGGGTGTACCCCGTCATCACGGGGACGTTCATGTGGGTGTACGTCCCGATCTACCTCAACCTCCTCCCGCTGGCGATCTTCTACGAGTGGAACCTCCGGACGCGCCGCAGCGTCATCGGCAACCTCTCCGAGAACCTCCGCAAGCTCGCCAGCGCGAACGACACGGGGATGACCCTGCTGGAGTCGATCCGGGTCGTCGCCGACACCTCCTCGGGGCGGATGGCCGACGAGCTGGAGACGATGCACGCCAAGGTCAACTACGGGACCAGCCTCAAGGACGCGCTCCGGGAGTTCAACAACCGCTATCACATCCCCCGGCTCGCCCGGACGGTCAAGCTCATCAGCGAGGCCCAGGAGGCCTCCAGTCAGATCCAGGACGTCCTCTCGACGGCCGCCCAGGCCTCCGAGAACCAGGACGACATCGACCTCGAACGCAAGTCCCGCGCCCGGATGCAGATGGTCATCATCATCATGACCTACCTCACGCTGCTGGGCGTGATGGCGCTGCTCAAGGTTCGGTTCCTGACCGTCATGGCCGACCTCGCGGTGCAGACGACGTCCAGCGGCTCGTCCGGCGGCGTGCCCGGCGGCAGCTTCAGCGGCGTCAACACGCAGATCCTCTCGGTGCTGTTCTTCCACGCCGTCGTCCTCCAGGCGCTGCTGTCGTCGTTCATCGCCGGCTACATCCGCGACGTGAGCCTGCTGTCGGGGGTCAAGTTCGCCGTCATCCTCCCGACGATCGCGCTGATCGTCTGGTACGCCGTCACGCTGATGTCCTGACCCCGCGGCGTGTTTCACGTCGCCTGCAGCGTCCGGCACGAGCGCGACGGCGAGACGCTCGTCGTCGTCGACTTCGGCGAGGACGTCGACGCGCAGCTCGACACGGTCGGCGGGACCGCGATCGTCGTCGCGGGCGACCGCCAGTTCGAGCTCCAGATACCGCCCGAGGTGACCGACCTGTCCGCCAACGACGGGATGGTGACCTTTCCGTCCTGAAACGACTCCTCGCCCGCGCCGGTATCGTCGGCCCCGCACCGAGGTCAGCCGTCCGCGGTGGCCGTGCGGGTCGACCCGTCCAGTTCGTCGGTCGCCGTGGCGGTGCCGTTCGGCGTCCCCGGTTCGTCGGGGGTCGCGGTCCGTTCGGGCGTCGCGTCGGGGTCGACGGGCGCCGGCGTCGACCGCCGGGTGACGTTGTCGACCCACTCGGGTGTGGAGGGCGCCGACTCCCCGAGGCGACTGTAGTCGTAGCGTATCGAGACGTGCGACCGGTCGCCGTCGACGGCGCGGTCGTACTCGGCGGCCAGCGACCGGACGAACCCCTCGCGGGTCACGTAGGCGGTCGCGGTGAAGTCGCGTATCGTCGCGTCCGCGGGGCCCACGGCTCGCGGCGGGGGCCCGCCGGCGGCGTGGAGTCGGTAGTAGGTGCGACCGCGCCGGTCGACCGTCGACACCGCGACCGTCCGGCCGTCGAAAAACTGCCGGATCGACACGGTCGCGAAGACGTAGTCGACGGGCCTCCCGGGCAGTCTGAGCAGGTCGTAGCGCGTCGCTCCGGCTTCGACCACTCGCAGGAATCCGCCGGTCGCGTTGACGTACAGCGAGACGTTCCGCCCGGGTTCCCCCTGAGACTGCGACACGGAGAACCTCTCCGGTCCGACGACGACGCTCCGGCTGAACCACTCCTGCGGGTCGCTGGTGCGCTCTCTCATCGACCAGGTGTAGGTCCGATTCTCCAGAGACGCGGTGTGCGCACGAGCGAGCGCGTCGGCGTCGACCGTCCCGTTGGCGCTCACGCCGGGCGGGCGCTCCCCCGATATCGTCCGCGTCGGCGTCTGACTGTCGGTGACGGGGACCGGTGTCACGGTGTCCGCCTGCGCGGATCCCGCCCCCTCGCCGCCGAACGGCACGGCGCTACAGCCGGCTAGGAGGACGACGACCGCGACGGCCGCGAGACCCCAGCGCATCACCGCTGCTACGGGCCTGTGACACAATACGCCTTCGGCGGGGGATACGAGGGATGAAGCCGATCCGACCCCTACCGCCGGCGAACCATGGCCGCCGACCTCGACCTGCGGGTGTATCGACGCGCGCCCGACCGCTACATGCTGTGGTCGACGCGCGTCTCGGACGCGCTGCTCGACGACGCGAGCCGCGAGGAACTCGTGGCGTGGTACCTGCAAAAGCGACCCGACGGCACGCGCGCCGAGATCGAGGCGCTCGTCGACGCCGCCGACGCGCGCGCCGCCACCGACGCCACCGAAACCTACGAGGAATCGCCCGACTGGCTGGCCGGGAACTGACTCGCCGACTTCTGAGCCCCCGGCTCGGGAGGGAACCCGACCGAGAGAAAGCTGGTAGTGGACTCGCCGGGGCTTCATCAATACGGATGCCTGCCGAGGCTACGGTAGAATCCGCACCGTTGATCCGCGGAGTGGAGTTCATCATACTCTATTCACCTTCCAGAAGATCGCGTCGAATCTCCATCTTCTCGCGATCCGTCCGCTCGTCGTAGTGCTGATCCAGAACGTCGCTCGAAACGTTCGAGCGCTCGGAAACCACTTGCTCGGGAGTCCCCTTTCGGAGACGATCGGTAATCGATCCGCGTCGGATCCCGTGTGGTGACCGAGATGATGGACACTTCGCTCTCTGGCTGTGTGCCCGCGCCTCGCAAGTCTCGGGCTCACGGTCATGAGGACACTCACCGATTTCGCACGGCTGTGTGAACTTGTAGACCGTCTCCCGGATTGATGGCGCGCTGAGCCGACCTTGCGAGCTGGTGATGAGGGGTCTACGACCGTCATCGACGACGTCATCGCGATGATGCTCGATGTAGTCGGAGATCACCTCGCAGTAATGGTCGCCAATGGCGATCGACCGTTCAGCCGCCTGTTTGTTTTTCAACGGCGTCTCCGGTGGTCGATGTCTGAGGTCGAGACACTGCGCGTCGGGGTCGAAGTCGTCAACGTCGAATGCTCGAAGTGACCCCAAGCGAATGCCGGTATGCCAGAGGATCGCGAGAACAACATGGTCGCGACTCGCGTAGGCGAAACGCTCCTGGTACTCTAAGATTTCCAGAGCCCTGGAAGCATCCAAGTGCTCGTCACGAGCCTCATCTTCAGGGTCCAGTTCGGGTAGCCGAACCCGCTCGCGCATCCCAGGCTTTACGGCGTCGATCGCCGCGCAAAACTCCAGAAAGACCCGGAATGTCTGTAACTCCCCGTTGAGGGTGACGGGTTTGACATCTTCACTCCGCCAGACGCGGTAGCGGTGAAGATCCCGGCCCGTCAGGGAGTTCATGTTGTCGATTTCGTGCTCACTACAGAACGTGAGAAATCGATCGAGACGATACCTCTGGTTCTGCAGCGACTTCTCAGAGAGATCAGGAGTCCGCTCGTCAAGATACCACTCCACGGCCTCGGCAGGCGACGTGGGTTCGAGTCCTTCGTTCATAGGACTCCGTTCTGGGCCACTCTGCGCATCCTCAAAGGTACTTCGCCGCTTATCCGCCTCACTCATCCTCATCAACTCCTATCGCCCTCAGGACGGCGAGAGCGGAATCAAGGTACTCCTTGTTTATTTCTTGGAGTGTATTGATGTGAGTGCGCGTGAGCGGCTCGCGAACGTCGCCTTCTTCGTTAAGCCGACTTTCTTGAAGCTCGTGGATGATTGCGAGAGCGTCTTCAACTTCGTCAGCCGCAGATTCGTAGAGGTCTGGGTTGGTTTCCGGGGTGTGGTCGTCGTAGGCAATTCGGTTGCCACAGATCGTGGTTTTGTCTTGCATTCGTTCGGGTTGTTGCCGATTTGGGTTCGGCAGACCCCAGAACGAACACGGTAGGAATTACGGGCAAGACATTTACCGTCTGCCCTCGCATAAGGGCACACGGAGCACCGTCCTACCGGTTCGCTCCAAACTTCGTCGTTTCGACGCTTGGGGGCCAGGTTAAGGGCCATGTCCCCCAAAGCGTCGTTCGATTCTGCCTTTCGAGTCACATCTCTAGCACACGATTTAGTCTTTTGCCCGATCTGGATCGTATTGCTCGACCATCTGACGAAGAAGAGAATCGTACGTCTCTCCTCCTCGCTTCTGGGCTTTCACGAGCTCGCGTGTTGAGTTCGAAACGGGTATTCTGCTATTTGGTGCCATATTTTCGGGAGCCCGTCTGTGACCCGACAGGCAATTCACTCGATGGAACACAACGGTAAATGTATTTCCCCCTATCCGTAATGAGAATATAGCATTACAATGTCCGGCCCTACAAATCGACCTCGTGGCATGCTCACTCCCGACGATAGAGCACTTCTTCTTGGAGAGGTTGAGTACGACCACAGACAACAGTATTCGAACAGACGGCAAGATATCCGTGAGAGGATTGCTAATGGAGTCCTCGATTTTTCGCTAATACAGTATACCCTCCAAGATCGGGACCGTAAACGAATATTTCGAGACCCAGCTCGGGAAGCAGATTCAGGCGATGTTCAATTTATCAGGAGTATCCGTTCTATGCTCTATTGGGTCTATCTCGGGTTCAAAGAACAGAATAAAGATTTCGAAGGCCTGCTGAAGGAAGCTATCGAAGAGGCAGAAGAAGAATACGCCCAAAAATATTGGGGAGAAAGCGTTGATGTTGCTGTTAATCTCGATGTGGACGTCAACCGAGCCTATGACATTGATGAACTGATTGCCCTAATAGAAAGCGGTGGGCCAGTTCCGGCAGATCGGCTTTACGAATTGCTCCAGTTGTCAAAGGGGGTGCCCATTGATCTCTCCGAATTAGATGTGCTGCGCGTATGGTTCAAATCGCGATACCCGGAGGGAGAAAAGAAAGTCTTAGAGACGATTTTCTCGGAGTATTTAGGAAAAAATGTTGAAATCGTTGATGCTGAATCTCGTGTACAATTAGATGACTCAGATTTCCGTGGAGACCGATCGGGCATCAATAAGGAAAGCGCTGTAATCAAAAAAGAGCAGACTCGTCCCGACCCTTCTGAAATCAAGAATTACAGCCGCTCTCACGAAATTGGTGTTGTAGAAGCAGATGGGGACGTTTACCTGCCAAAATCACCAGATCATTCCCTAGAAGATAGCGGCAGCAATCCAAATGATGACAAATCGATTCTGAACGCTATGGTTGATGACATTCTGGAAGGGAACGAAGAGCAATTGCCAGAAATCTCTGAGATTGATCTTGAGGATGATGTGAGTGCCTCTTCTGAGTCAGTTTCCGAATTGCTTGATAGAGTGCGGGATACGGTCGTTAGCGCTCAAGAAGTAGCGGACACCCTGGGATGTTCTCCTGATTCAGCTCGTCAGGCACTTTCCGAATTAGCAGAGCACGATAGAATCAAACACAGTTCTGTGATGGATACTAATCAGCGCCACTTGGATGTCTGGATTGTGTGATTTTGCAGGTGAATAGAGTGACTGAGTTCCGTTTCAGGCACAGTCCACCGCCGCCGAGCAACTCAGGAGTCCTCGAACTCGTCGTTGATGTACTCTACCATCTGCTTAGGCTCAAGCGGAATCGTCCGATTGCCTTGTCGAAGATAGAACTCCTGCTCACCTTGATTTTCGAGATGTGCTGGCCTCGAAGCATGATGGACGTTGACGACGCAGACATCCTTGTTCTCCATCGTGACGAACGAGACATTGATGAAGTCGTTGAATCGCGGTTCCATGGCCGATCCAATAATGTCGTGGAGGTGGCGCTGGAACACCTCTCGCTTCTGTTCCTCGCGAAAGGTTTCATAGTCGTCTTCGAGCCCGTAGATATTCCCATCGTCCTCCACGCCTATGAGCAACGTCCCACCATCGGTGGAATTGAGAAACCCGTTAATCGTTTTAAGACACTGATACTCAACGCGGTCCATTGGCATCCCTCGATCTTTCACGTCAGTCCGGAGGGTAGATTTGAATTCCGTCGTCTGTGACTCCCCGTCTTCAATCAGGACTCGGACATCGGTGTCTTGAGCAGCGGAGTCATGAACGTTGAGCGGGATTCCCTCGAGGTGATCGTCGATCTCGGAAATGAAGAGATCGACACGTCGGTTGATGAAGTCATCGAGGGTCTTGTAGCCGACATCGTCGTCTCGACTCCACTCGAGCAGTGCCGACGGAATAAGATGTGACGCCAGCACTGCATCGAACCCATCATTGTCGTAATCACAGAGATACTCGACTGGATTCCGATCACTGATTTCTAAGTTCGTAATCTGCGGGAGATACGCGATATTCATCAAGCTATCTTCGTCGTATTCGTCATCTCCGGGATAATTCTCGACGAAGTTGCGTGGGAAGATGTGGTGGAGATTCGGTTCCTTTTGGAGTTGATAATATACGTCTGTGAGAACCGAACGGTCATGATGGTTCCAGTCTTTGGGGTCCTGTGAGGCCATAAATGCGAGGATAGCCCGCGAGAACCGCCCCTGGTAGCTGTACGATGCCGATCGAAGATCGTGCTTGTCGAGTCGGAACTCCTCGAACTCGAATTCGCCACCAGTCTTCTCATTGTAAAGCGGGTCAAGATGGTCCTGGCGGAGATGTCCGGTATGCCGAAGCAGGTTCTCGGACTGGAACGAGTAGAACCAGAAGTACTTCTGCAGGAAATCGTAGTCTGGGTCGTCGTTTTCGTAAAAATAGAAAGCAACGGTGATGTAGAAGTACCGGAAGGGAATCAGATTCGGACCTTTGAGATTGAGGTGGTTTTCGAAGAAGTCGAATGTCATGCGGAAGGCCCGCTTGGCTTCTTCCCACACCGCCTCAATCTGGTGGGTTTTAATCTCGTTGAGAAATCTATTTGTGATGTTGTTGACCTCATTCCCGTCGACGTGATACTTGATTATCATCGCCAGCATCTCCAGATACGTCTTGTTCGAGATGTTGACGAACTCGCCGTCCGTGTTTTCCCGAAAACTCTCTATCATTTCACGGAGATAGAATCCGCCATCGGGATGGTCGGTCGGACGGAATGTTTTGGCCACGATGATATCGAAGATATCGAGGGGTTCACCCTCCTGATTAACCCGCTCGAAAATCTCGGTAACTTCGTTGATCTCGATATCACGCAGTTTGATGAACGGGATTCGATACTGCTGCAGGACTTTACTGAAACTGCGCAACCGGGCTCTGATTGGATGCTCGTTTTCTAGTCCTTGGGCAGCGAGCTGGTCATCGATCTCCCACGGATCTTTGTAGATGTCGATAATTTTGAAAACGTGCTCGCTATCCTCCTCAACTTCGTCCTCAAAGAGAAATCGCCGTTTGTAGTTGGCATCGTCTACGTCATCGGCTTCCTCGACAGTCAAGTCAATATACAACGTGGGATTAAAGTCACCTTTCCACTCTCCCTTCACGCCGTACAGAGATGTTAGCAGGGCAGTTGTCCGCTGCTGTCCGTCGAGAATATAATTGAAATTTGAATCCTTGTCTGGATCGTTTATTTCGTGACCACCAATTTCTCGGTGTTTTTCGAGCTCGGTATCAGAATTCCATATAAGGATGCTCCCAATGGGATAAAAACGATAGATACTATCCCACAGTTTTTTGATGTTGTCCCGCTCCCAAACGACCTCTCGTTGGAAGGTGGGAATCTGATACTGCTTCTGTTTCAACCCCTCAATGTAGGACCCAATTGGTTCGTCATCGGGCCGGATTGGATCGCCATGCTGCATGTGATAAACCAGGTCACCGCAAGCACCATTAAGGTATGTTATGACATTTCGTCCTTAGGTATTGTTCTACACGCTTGCAGCGTTGGTGATTGATGGATATAGAGATCTTAGCCAGGGGTAGACTCGAAATCAAGGAAGGGTCTCGAACTTTCCTTAGTACTTTCTTGACTTCGGAAGACCACCTGGAGTGGTATTACTTGACGATTGCCTGAACGGCCCATAGCAATTAACCGAGACCGTCGGATCGACCCTACCTTGCATCCTTACTATCCTACCTTGTTTGTTGTCCAAGCGGTCTTGTACTGGACTACCGCCAGCGGCTGTCGATAGAGGGCCGGTAATGAAGGCTGATTACGGAAGTGCTGAATTGCTGGATGGTGGCCGGGTCAAGGTGGTTGCGAGCTGTCTCTAAATTCTCATGGGACTCTATAAGGTGGGTCAAGGCGGCATCGATGACGTCTGAATTCGGTGGGTCGTCGCTGGGCCCGGCGGCGACGATGTCTTTGGCTTGCTCAAGGAGGCGACGCCGTTCGTCGGTCATCCGGATTGTCGTTCGCTTCGTCGAACCCATATAAGACAGATGTATGCACTGGGGGTCCTAGAGTGTTTCTCTCAAGTAACTCAAGGCAGGATTGGTCTAAAAGAGCGGAAAGGATTGGTCTAGTCAAGGTAGTCCACCGGGTTTTCGAGGTCGAAATCTATGCACATCGCGGCATCTTGGTTTGCCGCGATGTGCATAGATCGGGTTTGATGAATACATTGAGCTCCAACCCCGTGTGGTCGTCACCCAATCACTGTTATACAAGAATGAGCTCGACATCCACCATACTGTATCTCCCAAAACTCAAGCAATCAGTGTTCCTACCAATGTTCACCGCGGCTCTGCCTATAGATCGTCCCTAGTAAAGATGAGCGCCACACTGTGCTCTTCTAACCAGTTCGCTCGTTCACGATAGTCCGGGAGATACTCTCGGACGATACCCCAGAAACGGTTAGTATGATTCTGCTCTCGTAGGTGTGCGAGTTCGTGTACGACGACGTATTCCGCGATCTCTGGCGGCGCCATAATGAGTCGCCAATTAAAGCTCAGATTCTGTTTCGGTGAGCAGCTACCCCATCGCGTTCGTTGGTTCCGTACTGCCAGCCCCTCGTACTCGACATTCATTTCGTCGGCGTACTCCGCTGCTAAGTTTCTGAAGAGCGTCCGGGATTCCTCTCGATAGAGCGCCTCTAACTCGTCTTGGATGGATAACTCCTTGACGGCGTGCTTGGCCAGAACGATCTCCTCGTCAGTGATTTCGGGCTCATCCACGTCGCAGATGCGAAGAATACGGTCGTCACCTTTGTACGGGAACGTCTCACCCGGTTCAAACGTTCTGTCCGGGGCTCGGTCACGGTACTCGTCGTATTTGCGCCATTTCTGAGCGAGCCAGTCGGTATTCTCGCGGACGAATTCATGTGGGTCAATGGCGTCGCCCTCTGGGATGACCACTTTGACCTCGTGAATGTCGACGTCGATCCGGGGTTGTGTAGCGTCAGCGCTCTCGACGACGCGGTACTCGATCTCCGACCCGGCGATCTCGATCTCGGCCGTGGCCGCCGTATTGCCCACCCCCATGTTACCCTCCCGTCGGCGCAGACTCGTCGGACTCGGACTGTTCGTTGCGGATCAGGTACTCGACAATTTCTCTGACTAGACCCTCCTTGTCGTAGAGGTCTTTTCGGTCGTGCTCACCGACCAGTGTGCGAATCACCGTCTGGCGGATCTCCTTCCTGACGCGGTCACTCATATGCCAGCCGTCGAAGCCGGTATCGATCCCCTCGAAGCCGTCGAGGATATCCGCAGCAATCGCAGCAGCCTCGGCCTCCTCGACATCATAGCTGTCTGTGAGAGCGGAGTAGACCGCAAACTCCGACTCGGACATACCGAGTTCGTCCCGTTGCTCACCAACAGTGAGAGCCTCTTTCTCGGCTTCTTCGAGTTCTTCTGCAACCTCCGGTGCCTCCAGCTCACCCGACCGCCAATCATTCACCAGCTGTTCAACACGCTGACTGATGCGCTGGTATCGGGGATTCGTGGTTCGGCGGCCCTGCAGGTGGTCCTGCGTGGCATGAGCAATCTCAGTGGCCTTCGCCTTCGGCTCCAGATCCTGGACCTTCTCGAGGTGCTCTTCGCTGATCTTGTAGATCGGCGTATTGTTCTTGATTTGGCCGACATCGACGTTCTCTTCGATGATCTCCAGCGTCTTCTCACGCACGTCCTCTTCGGGGTCCGGGTCGCGCTGGCTCCGCCTGTATGCAAGGTGGATCCGGTTGAGCCACTGGTACGGGTCCCGTAGTCCCCGTGTCTCCAGCCGTTTGTCAGGGGCGATCGACTCGTACATGTCCTGCAATCGGGCGTAGCTGTCTTCGAATTCCGCCCTGTGTTCGTTCGCGAGCGCAACGGCGTTGTTTACTGCCTCTTGGCTGTCGACCTTTTCGACATCCTCGAAGATCGCCATCGTCTCCGCGAGCAGTTCCTCGAAGTCGTCGAGGAGCTCGTCGACGTCCTTCGCTGCGTGGTTGCGCGTTTCGGCGTCGTACTCGAGTGCGTCCTCGATGTTGCCGCTCGCGAAGACCCCCGCGTAATCGACGATCTCGCCGTTTACCTTGCCGTCGGCGGGCCGATTGGTGCGGGCGATCGCCTGGAGGAGGTTGTGATTCTTGAGGTTCCGGTCGAGATACATCGTCTTCAGAATCGGTGCGTCGAACCCTGTGAGCAGCATATCACAGACGACGAGGATCTTAGGATCGTCCTCGTATTCATCGGGGTTCTTGAACCGTTGGACAATCGATTCCCGCTGCTCTTTCGTCGTGTGGAACTTCTGGATGAGCTTCTCGTCGTCACCCTGCGAGGTCACGAGGACCTCGATGTCTTCGGGATCACGGAGCTTCTGGAGCTCCTCGCCGTACAACGCAGCGGCGCGACGGGTGGGTGTGACGACCATCGCTTTCCAGCCGCTGGGTTCGACCTTCTCCTCGTAGTGGTTGACGATATCGAGGGCGACGTTCTCGACGCGTGGCCGCAGCTCCGCGAGTTCGGAGCGCGTGACGTGTTTGCGGATGATATCGCTTTTCTCCTCGACGTTGAGATCTGCGAAGGAACGTTCGAACTCTTCGTCGAGCGCGGACTCGTCGATCTCCCACTCCTGCTGTCTCACGTCGAAATGCACCGGGAGGACAACGCCGTCGTCAATCCCATCTTTGATTGAATACTGATGGAGCGTCTCCTCGCCCTCGGGCGAGTAGTTGTCGAAGGTGTCCCGCTCCTCTTCCCGAACGGGCGTGCCGGTGAAGCCGAAATGCTGGGCGTTGGGAATGGCGGCGTGGAGGCTGATCCCGAGGTCTTTCTCCATGTACCGGTGGGCCTCGTCGACGAACACGACGGTTTCATCGTTCGTCTGGACCTCGGCGTCGACATCTTGGAACATCTGGATCGTAGTGAGCACGAGCTTGCTGCTGCCTTCCTCGAGTAGCTCCTGCAGGTGATCCATATCATCCGCGACCTCGAACCGCGGGAAGTCGATGTTGGAGAGGGTGTTCTCCATCTGCGTCCTGAGTTTATCAGTGTCGACCACGAGCAGTACTTGGGGGTTATCAAGGAAGCTGCGCTCTAGCAGGTTCCAGGCGGCAAAGACCATCGTATACGACTTCCCGCTCCCCTGTGTGTGCCAGACGAGGCCGTTGTCCACATCGGGGTCTTCGACGCGGTCGAGGATCGCCTCGGTCGCGTAGTACTGCATGTATCGCGGCACGATCTTTAGGTCGCCGCCGGCGGCCTCCTCGTAGAAGACGTACCTGTCCAGGAGGTCCGCAAGCACCTGCTTCTGGAAGAGCGCGACGACTGCCTCTTTGAGGTCGTTGCCGAGGTCCGTGTCGTCATCCCGCCAGGGATAGTAATGCTCCGCCGGCGCATTCACAGAGCCATACCTGAACTCGAGGTCGTCGGCAGCGACGTTGAACAGCACCGGGACGAAGAGCCGGGGCACATCGTCCTGATACGAGACGAGGTCCGTGATCGCGTCCTGGTAGGTGTTCCCCTGGGTCGCCGATTTGAGCTCCCAGATGACGAGCGGGATGCCGTTGACGAAACAGACGACGTCGGGACGGATCGCTTTCTCTCGGTGGACACGGAACTGGTTGGCCGCTGTCCACCGATTCGCGTCGAGGTCCTCGAAATCGACGAGGGTGACGTATTCTGTTTCACCGTCTTCGTAGGGGTGCTTCTTTCCGTTTCTGAGGAGTTGGGTGAACTTCTCGTTGGCCGCGACGAGGTTCTCGGTCCGAAGATCCCGCTGCAACGAGTTGAGAAATCGGTCGGCCTCCCTCTCGTCCATCTTCTCGTTCAGAGTGATGAGCTGCTCTTTGAGGATGTCCCAGTAGACGACCTCAGAGAGATCGCGGTCGTACTGCTGGTCTAAGACGGTCGCGCCGTAGCCGCCGTCTTTCCCGTACGTCTCCCAGCCTATCTCATCGAGCCACTGGAGGACATTGATCTCGACGCCGGTTTCGCTGGGCGTTTCAACGGGTTCGGGACCGGTGTCACTCATGTTGGTTTACTCCCTCGCCGTACGACTCCCGGAGGTCGTGTTTCATCCGGTCGCGTATCTCCGAGAGTTCGGCCTCCAGTCTGGCCAACTCCTTCGCCTCGGCCACCGTGTCGATCTCCTCTTCGGGTTCGGTGGTGTCGACGTAGAGTGCGAGATTGAGATTATAGTCGTTCTCCTCGATCTCGTCGGTGTCCACCACCCGAGACACCCGCTCCTCGGACCGCCACTCCTCAAAGATCTCGACCGCCCGGTCAACTCCATCTGCCTCCAGCCGGTTTTTGTTGTCGAGTTCCCGGTAGAAGTCCTCGTGTGCAGCGTGGAGAAATAGCACTTCGTCCTCGCGCTCCGCAGGCTTGTCCTTGTTCAGAATCAGGATAGCGGGCGCGATACCCGTGTCCTCGCCAAACAACTTCTCGGGGAGGCCGATTACCGCCTCAATGACGTCCCTCTGCCCCACCATGAATTTGCGGAACGGTGACTCGTTCTGCCGGAAGAGGACACCCTGCGGTGCCAGAGTAACCATCTGTCCGTCCTCCGCCAGACTACTGTACATGTGTAGGATGTAGGCGTAGTCGCCCCGGTCCGTGCGCGGGTCCTTGTCGATGTGCCCGAACCGGGGGTCGTCTTGTAGTTCGTCCTTGTTCCAGTCTGCGGAGTATGGGAAGTTAGTGAGAACGTAGTCGAACTTCTCTAGGGTGCCGTCATCACTTCTACGCGGCTTGTCTAATGGATCCGCGTCCTCAATTTCTGCCTCAACATCGTTGAGTAGGAAATTGAGATCTGCCGCTTCTGTCATCCCCTTTATTGACTCTTGACCGACGAAGGTCAGCTTGTTTGGATCTCCGCCTGCGTTTCGATAGTGACTGGCCACGCCGACGAGCATGTCGCCCGCGCCCGCAGTCGGATCGTAGACGGACTCGCCGTCCCTGAAGGGGGCCAGCATCCGGACGACCATATCAATCACCTCCGGGGGCTGGTAGAACTCACCAGCATCCCGGTCTTCCTCCTCGGCGAACCGGCGCACCAGCATCATGTACGCCTCAGTCACGGCGTCATGGTCTACGCTCTTCACGCTCAGATCGACGGTGTCTAACATCTGCAGCAGACTCTTGAGTGTAGTATCCTCCGCGTCGAACGAGAGGTAGTCCACCCCGAAGGAGATCCCGAGGTCGTAGTTGGCCTCCTCAAACGCCTCAATCGCCTCGTTGAGAGCCTCGTCAACCCGCTTGTTCGTGATCATCAGGTCCTCCCAGAGGTATCCATCGGGCAATTGCATCCAGTAGAACGCGGGGTCGTCTGCTAGGTCCTCCCCGAACTCCTCAACCGCCTCCTCATACTCGTCCAAGTAGGTGTCGTTGGCGCATTTGTAGAAGATTAGTGGGAGGAGAAATTCCCTGTACTCGGTCTTATCGATCTCGCCGTCGTCCTCCATTTGGTCGAGGCAGTCTTCGAAGACCGCGTAGAGGACATCGGATCCGCCGTCAGTACGGGGGTGCCCGCTACTCATCTTTCTCCACCTCTGGATGGATGTTGATGTCTCGATCAGCGGTGCGGATTTCTCCCGAAAGGAGATTTTGCATCAGCCCCTGTTTGAGGCGTTGGAGTTGTCTTTTGCACTCTCTTTCGTGTTCGATGGATTCTGATATTGATGATATCTTTTCGACAATTCGTTTCTGTTCATCGAGCGACGGTACTCCGACTCGAAGTTTTCTGAGGGCTCCGAGATTGAAATGCTTCTGTGCTAACCCGGCCTGAAATCTATCTATTTGCTTTCTTCCTGCGAACGAATTAATCCACATAGCGGCATAGTGGGGGTCTAAATTCGGGCCGGGTGTAGATATGAGTAAATCGGCGCAGTTCGCTCCATCGAACTCAGAGGAGACAACACAGGAAAGTCCGGGATCACCGGATCGAACTGTAATTACGTCTCCTTTCCGTAGTTGACTATTCTCATTTTCTGCGTTTGATTCCTCAGTCATATACTCGAAGTCCCCATCCACGATTCCGTCGGCGGAGATGTCTTTAGACCGAAGGATTGGGACTGTTCCGCTGTCATCGTAGTATTGGGATGGCTTGACGACGATACCAACGGATGAGTCTGAAATCAACTCCCTGTACTGCTTGACTTCCCAGTCTTGGGGGATTTCACCGACCCAACTGCTTCTATATTCGATCTCGTCGTCCCCACGAAGTGTGCCGTCTTCCCGAACCCCTCTCGAAAGCACATCCTGCTCCGTTCCTCGACGGACCGTTTGAAGTTGTTCAATTATCTGCTCAGTCTTTTCAATCGCCTCATCGACGGTGTAGAGTACGCTGCCGATTTTTCGCTGTTCTTCGAGCGAAGGTGTGGCCACAGTGACATTCCCAATTGTAGATTGATTTAGAAGGGGCTGTGCTGTTTTCGTTGCCAGGGCTCCCAATTCCTCATTTCTTAAATAATAATATAGGTATTCAGTATTGATTCTATCAGTAACACGGGCCTGAATGGCGTTATCGGACACCCAGACGGGCTCCGTAACTCGTTCTACTTCGCCAACAGCGCCCACACGCCCAAATATCAATCCCCCATCAAAATTTGGTTCTGAGTATGACCCGATGGGGCCGTTTGAACCATAGACTGGATATGCCTCAACTCCTATTTCTACGTGGTCGGTGGCTTTCCCATTCCGAAGCTCACACACCTGTTCAACTTTTGTCGTTGACCAATCACCTGGTACTTTGCCTGCCGCTGTTTCTATGAAGTCTCCTCCATTGCTTGAAATCTCAGAATCTACAAAATCGTCCAGATTCATATCCTCACTCATAGTTCAGCGCCTCCATGTGCTGGGCCATCCGTGCCTCAATCTGGTCACGCTCGGCCTGTAACTCCCGCAACTTAGCCAACTCCCCAGCCACGTTGATGTCCTCCTCTGGTTCGGTCGTATCGACGTACAATGCGATATTCAGGTTGTAGTTGTTCTCTTCAATCTCTTCCAGCGGTACCGTCCGACTTACCCGCTCTTCGGTTCGCCACCCGTTGAAGTTCTCGACGATGTGGTCCAGTCCGTCCTCGGTCAGCTCGTTCTGGTTCGAGAGCTCTCGATAGAAGTCCTCGTCAGCGGCGTGGATGAACTGTATCTCGTCCGCGCGCTCGTCGGGCTTGTCCTTGTTGAGCACCAGAATCGCCGACGGAATCGAGTTATTCTGGAACAGGTTCTCGGGGAGGCCGATCACCGCTTCGACGATGTCCGCGTCGATCATCGGCTCCCGGTACCGCCGTTCGTGCTTCCGGAACAGCACGCCGTGGGGGACGACAATCGCCCCCTGCCCTGTCTCGTTGAGCTGCTCCTCCATGTGCATAATGAACGCGTAATCACCACGATCTGCACGGGGAAGCTTATTGGCCCAGTCGAAGCGGCCAAACTTGTCCTCCTGAAGCTGGTCTTTCGCCCAGTCTGCCGAGAAAGGGAAATTCGCTAGGATGTAGTCGAAGGCCTCGAGGTCGGCGTCACCGGTCGTGAACTGCGGATTACGGAGAGAGTCCTCCCGGGCGATCTCCCCCTCGTACCGATGGATGAACAGATTCATCTTTGCGATTGCGGCGACATCGGGATTCATTTCCTGGCCCGTGAGCCGAAGTTTCGTGGGGTCGCCGTCCTGCTCCTCTTGGAAATGCCGGGCAGCCTCGACGAGCATCCCGGCGGACCCACAGGTCGGGTCGTGGAACGAATCGCCCGGTTCGAAGGGTGCGAGAAGCCGGACCATCATATTCACGATATTTGGGGGTGTGAAGAACTCACCGCCTTCTTTCCCCTCTTCGCTGGCGAAGTGCTTCACGAGATCCATATAGGCCTCGCCGAGCATGTCCGGCGGGACCCGTTCAGCACTCAGATTATACACGTCGAGGTGGTGGGCAAGATCCTTGAGACGGTCGTCATCCAATGCGTCGGCGCTCACGTAGTCAGCCCGGAACGCGTCTTGGAGTTCGGGGTTCTCCCGTTCAATTGCCTCGAACGCCTCGTTCAGGAACTCGTCGACGTTCTTGTCCGCATCGAGGAGTTCGGCCCATCTGTAGCCCTCAGGGATCGGGAAGTCGTAGAAACTCGGGTCGTCAGCGATTTCCTCATCGCCGAACTCCTCGAGGACGTCCTCCCGCTGGTCTTCGTACGTGTCGCTGAGCGTTTTGTAGAAGACCATCGGGAGAATGTAGTCCTTGTAATCGGTCTTATCGACGGTGTTGCGGATGATGTCCGCACACTCGAACAGGTGATTTTCGAGCTCTTCCAGCGTGATCGAGTCAGTATACGAGGTGATCTTTGACAAAGTTAGGCTCCTCCGTAGGCGTGTTTGGCGATCTCGGTCGCGGGCGACTGGCTAGCGAGTTCGGCGTGGAGATCGTGTCTGTTCGCGAGTTCTTCTACCAGGCCGGGGGTGTTGTCCAGACACGCCGCCAGCCTTAGGATCGGCTTCAGGTCTGCCGGCACGTCGGTTTCCGCGCTCACAGCACGGTAGGCGACGTGGTATAGCACATCGTCCGTGTATAGGAACACCTCCCGGAGGGTCTGGATGTTGTTCTTTCCGAGCGAGCTCACGAGCGACGTGAGGAGAATATCTTCGAGGAGGTCCGCCCCGAAGTACTCGGCCACCGAGCGCTTCGTCCGCGTGCGGGTTTCGTTGGCGTCTACAACTTCTTGCTCGTAGAGATCACTCTGTGGTGCGCGTCGCAGGTATTCCTCGAAGTGCTCTCGATAATCATCGAGGAGACGGCCTGTATCTATGTGATACCGGCCATCGTGCTCTTGCAGTAGTGACTCTTCGACGAGTCGACTGCAGTTCTGCGAGACGGCACCCTTCGTCATCGGGAGCTTCTCCACGAGATCCTTCTGGATCGGCGGGCCATCGCTCCGCTGTAAGTCTGCGACGGCCGCGAGGATTTGGGTTCTGGTCTTCCCTTCACGAGCCTCGGTGAGACGCATGGTTTGTTTGGCACATCACTACCATATAGAATCATGGGTCGTAGAAATCCACACCAAATTTTTGTTTACCACCCCTAACCACATATTTGATAGGCCTCTCACGGGCTAATGAGGAAATATTGTCTATCAACCTTTCCAGAGCCTGTTGATTCCAGAAGTCCACTCCGTTCTATCAGTAGACACCAAAGTAACTATCCGAACTATCCTGTTGACGCGGAAATTCTGAACGCTCCTTCTATAGCTCAAAATAATAGAGAACTTGGCTCACTCAGATGGGCGATCTCACAGCCGACTGCGATTCGGAGGCGGGTATTTTGATTTTGTGCCCTTAGGCACACCCCTAACAGGGAATCAAACCCCCCGGGTTGGATTTGTATTTGACCAGACCTCCGGAAGGTAGAACGAACCGGAACGAAATCTCAGAAGCACTGCTCACGGACCGATAACGAGGGAAAATTGCCGCGAATGAGGGGGGTTAAACAGTGTTGCCACTCACGAGGTCGGCTGCTATCCAGGGTTCAGATAGCGCCACGCGTTGGCTACGCTTCCGTCGTTAAACCGAATGTCTGCCGTCCGGAACCGCTCGGCTGGCAGCCCTGCGTCTTTCCAGATCTGGAACCCCTTGCGAATGACTCTGGGTGTCTCCCGATCTGGTTCTCCCATCCGTAGCTTCAGGTCGTCGCCGCGTCGATCGATCGCATCGTCGACGTCGATATCGTGCCGAGCTGCCCACGCGATGAAGTTACTCATCGACTCTCCCATCCCTCGCTTGGCCGCCTGTAACGCTCTGCTGCTGGTCTCGGCTGCACGCTTGATTGCGTCCTCCGCCTCGCTGACGGCGTCGTGGACGAGTTCGGCGACGTAGTTCGACCGGAGACGCACATCCGTGTACTCGCGGACGACTAGATCATCCATCTCGCGCAATGCCCGTCGCACGCTCTCGACGTGCCGGCCGTGGTCCTCTGCGATATCCGCTGGGGCGACCTCGCCACCGTCAGTAACCAGCGTTTTCAAGCTCTCCCACTGGACAGGGCTCAGACCATCAGCGAGGTGCTTTACGACAACGCTCTCCTGGGTCGACCTCACCCTGGTCAGGTCCAGCCCGACAGGCTCCGGTCCATCTGCTGTCGTCTGTGGCTCGAAGTACGCGTCAGCGACGAACGGGCCGTCCCCACGCATTGGGGAGATATCCAGCCCGGCATCCGCGAGGACCGAGAGTACCGTCTGGTCGAGTTCCTTCTCGAGGCGTTCGAGATCCTCCGGCATCACGCCGAGCGTCTCGTCCCATCGGCTGACCTGATACGAGGCCCCGACCTTCGGATGTGCGAGCGGGGAATCGTCCGGCTGGCTCTTCGCTTCTCGCGCGTAGTAGTGCTTGACCTCTTTCGGGAGCGCGTGGTTAGGAAACGCTTCCCGGATCCGGCGCGGGTCGAGCGTGACCGTGTGGTAATAACCGGGGAGCGATTCCCCGTGTTCATCAGTGTCGTTCTGGACGAGTTTGCGGTATCCTTCGCGGTCAGTTTCGAGTAGGTGCGCCATCGAGACGATCGGGCCGTCGCGAGCGTGAACGGGTCCGCTCGCATCTTTGTGGACGCGCACGTATCGTTCGGCGTCCTGGACGTTGCTGTACTCGTGGGGCACCTCGAAATAATCGGCTCGGATACTGACCGTCGCAACCGCCGACTGGAGCAAATCCAGATAGCGGTGAAACTCGATGTTCGAGCCCTGAATTTTGACGTTGACTGCCTCGAAGACTCCGTCAGGGACCGAATACTCCGAGATAGTTCCGTCGCTCTGTTCGATCTGCATCCCCTCCCAGCGCGGGGTGATGTGTACATTGAAACTCTGTTCGCCGACATGGTCTTCGCTCCCGTGACGCGAGACACTCAGTCGGAACTCTCGCATCTCGTCGAGCTGCCAGGCTGTTCCGGTCGGCAACTCGGAGCCGGGGTGGACGATATTGCTGTCCTGATAGTAGAGCGTGACAGTCCACTGCTCGCCCTGGTGGGTGAACTCCCCGCGCTGACTACCCCCGCCCGCTTTCACTTTGGAGTCCGCGGCGAAAAACGGAGCTAGCCCGTATTCGTCGAAGAGGTAGTTCGCGGCGAACTCGTGAGGCGCGGGCTCGATGTACGCCGTCACGCGCGACACCTCCGTCCGCGTGCCTGGGTGTCGATCTCTCTGTCCTTGCTATCGACACAACGTTCAAAAGAAGGTGGCGCGTTGTCACGCACGACCACCTCCTTCGGTCGGGGTTCCGAAACCTGGAACGCTTCGCCGGCGGGGGCCGAGACCTTGGAACAGTTGGCGGCCCTCGCGGTGTGCGTTCGCTTCACGGCTGGCACCTCCCGTCCTCGAGCGCAGAGCAGCGCTTTTCCGGACGGTCGATCGCGCAGCCGCAGAACTCACAGATGATTGGTGAGCGGTCGACGCTTTCTTCGCACGCGCTCACGTCGACCACCTCCATTCCCTCTCAGAATCGCAAGATGGCGGCGACCCGCCTATGCAATCCTGTTGAACTCCCTTTTGCGAGGGAGCGATTGTCAGCCCAAAAGAGACGAATCCGGCCGATACAGAGTCCTTACCTTGCGGTCGTGAACCCTGAATACGGCGGAGGAATCGAGATGGACTCGCCGGGATTTGAACCCGGGGCCTTCCCCGTGCCAGGGGGATGATCTACCACTGATCTACGAGCCCGCACGCAAATACCGGTAGCCGGGACTGTTTCATAAACCCATCGAAGCGTCGAAGCTCCGTCAGCGACTACCACGCCCGTGGTGTCAGCCGTCCGACCACGCGAGTATCAAATCGTGTAATCGCGGGCCAACGGCTATTACCGGGAGTGTCGTCGTCGGCGACAGACACGGAGGGGTTCGGGCGTCGTTCGGGGGACGACGGCGACGCCCGTGGCCGCCGCCGGAGGCACACGATGTCAGCATTCGGGGATAGCAACAGGTCCGCGACACACGGCGCGGATCCGCGACGAGTCGGGAGCGACGAGCGACGTGGCGAGCGCGGGCAGACGACGCTCGATTTCGCGCTCGGGATGAGCATCTTCCTGCTGTCGCTCGTCTTCGTGGTGGCGTTCGTGCCGGGGATGCTGGAGCCGTTCTCCGGCGGCGCACAGTCGGAGACGCCGGCGGTCAACCGCGTCGCCGACGACCTGACCCAGCGGACGTTGAGTAACGCCAGCGCGCCGTACGTGCTCGACGAGACGTGTACGGTCGAGCTGTTCACGGCCGGTGTGCCGGCCGAGTGTCGCTACGACGGGACGACGCTGTCCGACCGAGTCGGGGTCCTCGAACGGTCGCCGGTGAACGTGACGATCCGCGGCGATCTGGACGACTCCGGCGCGGACAGTGTCCTCTGCTGGGACACGAGTGTCGTCGGGGGACAGTTGGCGGAACGGGGCGCGAGCGGGTGTGGACCGCTCCTCTCGGGCGGGTCCAACCCCGCGGGGAGCGGCGGGCGGACGGTCAGCGCGCGGCGGGTCGCGCTGCTCGACGGTCGCGACGTGACGGTCGAGGTGGTGATGTGGTGACGCCGCGTCGGCCGCCGGACGACCCCGGCGCCCGGGACCGAGCGGACGCCGTGACCGCCGACACGCGCGGGCAGGCACACACGCTCGAGGGCGTGGTGTCGAGCCTGATACTGCTGTCGGCGGTGGTGTTCGCACTGGAGATGACGGCGGTGACGCCGCTGTCGGCGAGCACGTCGAGCCAGCACATCGAGAACCAGCAGGAGGCGACCGCTCGCGGCGTGCTCGCGGCGGCGGCGGAGACGGGGGCGCTGGAGCGGGCGGTGCTGTCGTGGAACGCGACGAGCGAGCAGTTCTACAACACGAGCCGCCTCGGGTACTTCACGACGGACCCGCCGCCGAACCGCTTCGGCGAGATGCTCAACCGGTCGTTCGACCGCAACGGCGTGGCCTACAACGTCTATCTGCACTATCAAGAGAACGACGGGACCCGCGACAGCCAGCGGTTCGTCTACCAGGGGCGCCCGAGTGACAACGCGGTGCAGGCGACGTGGTCGCACACGCTCATGCGGAACGACGAGATCCACACCCACGAGGAGACACCGAGTGGCACTGCGGTCAGCGACGAGCCGACGTACTTCGCGCCGGAGGCGGCCGACCGGTCGTCGGTCTACAACGTCGTCCGCGTGGAGGTGGTCGTGTGGCGGATCTGAGTCCGGCCGGACGGGGCCTCGGTGACGGGGCCACCGCGGACGGTCGCGACCGCGGTCAGATCATCCTCGTCGGCGCGTTCGCGCTGGCGGTCGTCTTCGTCGCGCTGGCGCTGGTGATGAACGCGGCGATCTACACGGAGAACCTGGCGACGCGCAGCGAGTCCGCGGGGGCCGCCGACGCCCAGGCGTTCGAGCGCGCGACGACGAATGCCGCCGAGGCGGCGTTCCGCTACGCTCACGAGGTCAACGCCAGCGACCACACCGGCCTGAAGAAGAACGTCACGCAGGCGATGGCGGCGTATCACAACGTGACCCGGACCCAGCAGGCGACGAGCGCCCAGCTGACCGACGTGGCCGTCGACTCGACGACGAACGGGACGAACATCACCGACACGTCTGTGCCGTTCGAGAGTCCGGCCGGCGGCACGGACTGGACGGTCGCGAAGGACGTCAACGAGAGCTATCGGTTCCGGATCGATGTCGAAACCTGGAACGGCGGGTCGAGCGACGAGCTGTGGATCGTCGCCGGCGACGCCGGCGACTGGTACCTGAACGTCTCCGAAGCGAGCGGGGAGTGGGAAGTCGGCGTCAACGAATCGGGGACGTACACCCGCTGTCTGACGACGACGGCGAGCGACGTCACGATCGATCTGGTCGCGGAGACGGTCAACGGCAACGACTGTCCCGCGCTGAACCGCTCCGCCGTGGGTGACCCGTACGACATCGCCGTCCGCAACGGGTCCGTCGCCGACGGGGGCTACACGCTGGTCAGCGACGGGGAGGCGGGATCCGATCTGACGACCAGTCAGTACGACGAGATTCTGTACGCGATGGAGGTCAACGTGACCTACTGGACGCCGGAACTGCGCTATCGGACGACGAGACAGATCACCTGGGGTGAGGCCAGTGCGTAACGGACCGCCCGGCCGTTCCGACGGCACCTCGACGGGTCGTGGCAGCCGGCACCTCGGCCGGAGGGGGTCGCGCGGCCAGTCGACCGCGCTGGAGTACACGCTCGCGCTCGCGGTGGCGTCGCTGGTCGTCACCGGGCTGCTCCTCGCGGCGGGCGACTTCGTCACCGACCAGCGCGAGGGGGTCGTCCGGACCGAACTCGGCGTGGTCGGCGAACAGCTGGCCGGTGAGGTCGCCGCGGCCGACCGACTGGTCGGGTCGGGAGACACCGGGGCGCTGGCGCTGGACACCTCGCTCCCGGAGACCGTCGCCGGGGCGAGCTACACCATCGCGGTCGACGATACGGTCACCGGCCAGTGGCTCAACCTCACTTCGCAGGACCCGGATATCACGGTCGCCGTCCGACTGGAGACGGAGACCGCTCTCGACCCGGACACCGTCGAGGGCGGGCAGGTCCGCGTGGTCTACGACGCGGGTGACGACCACCTGGAGGTGCGCGGATGACGCCGCGCCGACCGCCCTCACACGCCGACCGACCGACCGACGTCGACGGGGACCGACGCGACGAGCGCGGCGTCAGCGACCTGGTCGGGTTCGTGCTCGTGTTCTCGCTGATCGCGGTGGTCGTCTCGATCGTGTCGCTGTCGGGGCTGAGCGCGCTCGAAGGCGCCCGCGACGCCCAGCAGACCAACAACGCCGAGCGGGCGATGGAAGTCCTCTCGGACAACGTGGCCGACATCACCGAACGGGGCGCGCCGAGCCGAGCGACGGAGATCAGCCTGGAGGACGCCTCGCTGTACCTCGGGGAGGAGACGCGGATCGAGGTGCGCGACCCCGCTCAGAGCGGCGACCCGTCGTTCCTGACCACGCGCGTGTTCAAGCTCCGGCCGATCGTCTACGAGGACGAACGCGCCAAGTTGGTGTACGTCAACGGGGCCGTCTTCCGCGTCGAACCCGAGGGCGGAGTCGTCCTCCGGCCGTGGGAGCCGGTGCTCGACGCCGACCGGACGATGGTGCCGATCGTCAACACGGAATCGGTGACCGGTGGTCCGCAGTCGATCAAGAGCACGACCGTCCTCGTGCGGGCGAACACGAACCGCCGGATCGTCCCCGTCGCCGACGACGAGGGCACCTACGACGACGTCTGGGTCAACGTCACCTCGTCTCGTCGGGACCTGTGGCATCGGATGCTCGAATCGGACGGTGCGCTCGACTGCGCCGACACGGGTCCCGAACGCGTCGAGTGCCGACTGACCTACGACCCCGACCGACTCTACGTCGTCGAGACGCGGATCGCCGTCGCGCTCAAACAATGACCATGACCGGAGACACTCGCGTTCGAACGGACGGACTCGCCGCAGACTCGGCGCTCGACTACGCCGCTCGCGGCAGTGACGCCGACCCCGCGGAGGGACGCGCAGATGACTGACCGCCGGGGCGTCAGCTCCGTGCTGGGGATCGTGCTGTTGCTCGCGATCGTCCTCGGCGGGACGGCGGTGGTCGTGACCGTCGGCGGGACGGCGCTGGACGACACGCGGGACCAACTCGACGTGGGTCGGGCCGAGAAGGCGCTGACGCAGTTCGACTCCCGCAGCGCGATGGTGGCGCTCGGCGGGACGAGCCGCCAGGGGGTCGACCTCGCGACCGGCGTGGACGACGGGTACGCCGTCGACGACTCGGTCGGCTGGATGAACGTCTCGGTGGTCGACAAGTCGAGCACGCCGACCGAAACGCTGACGATCGTCAACACGACGCTGGGGGCGACCAGGTACGAGAACGGCGAGACGACGATCGCCTACCAGGGCGGGGGCGTCTGGAAGCGCACCGAGGCCGGAGTGACGATGCTCTCGCCCCCGGAGTTCCACTTCCGGGACGCGACCCTGACGCTGCCGATCATCACCGTCGACGGGAGTCCCACCCTGGGGTCGTCGGCGACGGTCGAGAAGGGCAAGCCGATGTCGATCCGGTACCCCAACGCCGCCAGCGACCCGCTGTTCGTCAATCCCCTGGAGCAGGGGCGGGTGAACGTCACCGTCCACAGCGACTACTACCGGGCCTGGGGCAGGTACTTCGAACAGCGGACGAGCGGGACGGTCGCCTACGACGACGACAACGAGACGGCGCGCATCGAACTGGTCGTCCCGTTCGAGGAGGACTTCGAAAACGTGGTCACGACCACCTCGGCGGCGGGCGTCACCGTCAACGGGAACGATCCGAAACCCTCTCCCCACGAGACCGGCGTCACGTACCCGCTGGCGGATTCGCGGATCGAGGACCGCATCGACGACTGCGAGGGGGGCGGGTCGCCCTGCGACACGACCACGCCGCTGACGAGCATCGCGACCGACGGCACCTACTACGTCGACGGCGACTACGGCGGCGGGATCGTCGCGGACACGAACCAGGGCAACGTCACGATCGTCGTCGACGGGGAGTTCGAACCCACCTCGGTCTCCATCGCCGGCCCGAACACGACGCAGGTACTCGTCAGCGGAGACGTTGCCATCAGCGACGACCTCGACGGCGGCTACGACGCGGGTCAGTTCTCCGTCGTCGCTCACTCCGACACCGAGTTCGACATGAACGGCAACTCGAAGCTGAAGGGGTTCGTCTACGCCCCGGGGTCGACCTGTGACCTCAACGGGAACGCCTACATCGTCGGGGGCATCGTCTGCGACACCATCGACATCAACGGCAACCCCAACGATTTCACCTACGACGCCTCGGTCGAGGACGTGGACCTGCAGCTCGCGGGCGACGTGACGAAGCTCACCTACCTCCACGTCACGGTCAACCCGATCAACGTCACCAGCAGGTGAACGCCCGTCCCGACGGAGGCGTCGTCTCCGATCGGCGATGAAAACCGTTTAGTGTCCCAGGCGGGTGTCTCCGGTGGGAACGCACGACCGCAAATCTGACTCGCTCCGGCGTTACGGAGCTCGGGATTGCGGCCGTGTCCGCGCCGATCGCCGCTTCGCACGAAGCGCGCGGCGCACACACGCACGAGGCGATCGAGAGACCGCCCGACAGCGGCTCGTCGCGTTCCAATCATCAGAACTATGGCACGAATGCACACGCGCCGTCGCGGCTCGTCCAGCTCGGACAAGCCGGCGGCAGACGAACCCCCGGAGTGGAGTGACGTAGACGAAGACGCCATCGAAGAGCGCGTCGTCGAACTGGCCGAGCAGGGCCACAGCCCCAGCCAGATCGGGCTGAAGCTGCGCGACGAGGGCGTCAACGGGACCCCGGTCCCGGACGTCTCCCTCGCCACCGGCAAGAAGATCACCGAGATCTTAGAAGAGAACGACGCCGACCCCGACCTGCCCGAGGACCTGCGCAACCTCTTCGAGCGGGCCGTCCGCCTGCACGAGCACATGGACGAGAACCCGACCGACCACCAGAACAAGCGCGCGCTCCAGAACACCGAGTCGAAGATCCGCCGCCTGGTCGACTACTACCGCGGCGACGAGCTCGACGAGGAGTTCGCCTACAGCTACGACGAAGTCTCCGAGCTCCTCGAATAGATGTCCGCCACCGCCCGCTCCGAGGACGCCCCCGCCGCCGGCGAGATCGCCGACCGGCTCCGCGAGGCCGGCTTCGTCCGCCTCGTCGGCGCCGCGACCGGCGACGCGCTGGCCGCCAGCGGCGTCCTCGCGCGGGCGCTGGCCGACCGCGACCGACCGTTCCAGGTCTCGGTCGCCGACCTCCCCGCCGACACCGAGCGGTCGACCGACGCCGACCTGACAGTCGCCGTCGGGCGGAGCGACCCCGTCGCCGACTGCTCGGTCCCCGGCACCGCCGAGCCGGCCAGCGAGACGGCCTTCGCCGTCGCGCGCGAACTCGACGCCGACCCGGACGCCGCGCTCGCGCTCGCCGGCTGCGTCGCCGACGGCCGCGCGCACGGCGGGTCGGTCGCCGAGGCCGCCGCGGCCGCGGGGATCGAACGCCGTCCCGGCGTGGCCGTCCCGACGGTAGATATCGTCGACGGGCTCGCCCACTCGACGCTCGTTCACGGGCCGTTCTCGAGCGACGCCGGGGCGGCCGCCGCGGCGCTCGAAGCCGCGGGCTTCGCCGTCGGTGACGCCGACGCAGGCGAACCACGCGTCGACGCGACGGGCCTCGACGAACAGGCACACCGCCGCGCGGCCTCGCTGGTCGCGCTCCGGACCGTCGGCGACGACACGGTCCCGCCGCGGGGCGGTCACGCCGTCGAGCGGGCGCTGCGCCCCTTCGACGGCGGCCCGTTCGAGACGGTCGGCGGCTACGCGGACGTGCTCGACGCCGTCGCCCGGGAGCGGCCCGGCACCGGCGTCGCGCTCGCGCTCGGGCACGACGTGGGTGAGGCCGCGCTCGACGCGTGGCGCGCCCACGCCCGACGCGCCCACGGCGCTGTCGCCGACGCGACGACCGGCCGGTACGACGGGCTGTTCGTCGCCCGCGCGGAGACGGACGCCGCGCCGGTCGCCACGCTGGCGCGGCTGGTTCACGCCTACCGCTCGCCCGAGCCGGTGACTCTCGCGGTCACCGACGGCGCGGCGGCGGCCGTCGCCGACGACCGGGACCTCGAATCGGCCCTCTCGACGGCCGCCGAGGGCGTCGACGGCACCGCCGCGGCGACCGGGACGACCGGTCGCGCCCGCTTCGAGGTCGAGACGGGCGCCTTCATCACCGCGTTCAGGGAGGCGCTATGAGACGCGCGACGATTACGACGACCCACGGCGACGACGCCGCGGAACGCGTCGCGGCCGCGCTCGCCCCCGACAACACCGCCGAGATGGCGACGCGGGTCGAGGGCGGTGCGGTCGTGACGACGGTCGAACGCGAGGAGACGAGCGGCCTGCGGTCGACGGTCGACGACTACGTCGTCAACTGCCGGGTCGCGGACCGGCTCGGCGGGGGCGGCGGAGCGGGAGACACAGCCGACAGCACAGTGCGGACAGACGAACCCGACGACACAGACACCAACACATGAGCGAACGATCAGTTTCACGACGCAAGCAAGAGAAGCGGTGGTACACCCTGATAGCGCCCGAGCAGTTCGACCGGGAGGAGCTGGGTGAGACCGTCGCGGACGAACCGGACAAGGTGCTCGGCCGCACCATCGAGACCACGCTGGGCGACCTGCGCAACGAGGCCAGCGAGAACAACACCAAGCTGACGTTCAAGGTCAACGAGGTCGCCTCGGACTCGGCGTACACCGAGTTCATCAAACACGAGCTGACGCGGGACTACCTGCGCTCGCTCGTCCGTCGCGGCTCCTCGAAGATCGAGGCCTACATCACGGTGCTGACCGAGGACGACTACCGCGTCCAGATCCAGCCCGTCGCGCTCACGACCAAGAGCGCCGACGAGAGCCAGGAGAAGGCCATCCGCCGCCAGATGATCGACATCGTCGAGGAGAACGCGCGCGAGCGCACCTACGCCGAACTCGTCGACAGCATCGTCGAGGGACGGCTCTCCTCGGCGATCTACAACGAGGCCAAGACGATCTACCCGCTGCGCCGCGTGGAGATCCAGAAGCTGACCCTCGAGGCCCGCCCCGAGGAAGTCGCCGCCGAAGAGGAGACCTCCGTCGACGTCGACGAAGACGAGGTCGCCGTGGAAGACACCGACGACTGAAGACGCGCTTCGACCCCCGATTTCTTTCGGCGCCGCCGCCCCGGAGCTACGCGTCCGTTCCGGCGGCGGTGGCGTCCTCGCTGACGACGACGTTCCCGACCATACCGCTGGCCTCGTGGGGGATACAGAAGTAGGCGTGCGTACCGACGGTCTCGAAGGTGTGCTCGTAGGTCTCGTCCTCGTAGATCGCGCCCTCGCTGCCACCCAGCCAGCCGTCTTCGGCGGCACTCTGGGAGTCGAAGTCGCCGGTCGACCAGAACGTCGTCCCCTCCGGGATGCTGTCCTCGTATGCGGTGACGGTGTGAGCGTGCGAACTGGTGTTCTTCCAGCGGACGGTGGTGCCCGGCGGCACCTCGACCGCCACCGGATCGAACTTCCGGGTGGTCATCCCCACGTCGTAGTTCCCGGTGTCGCCGCTGCTCTGTCCGCAACCGGCCAGTCCGACCGCGACGGCGACGCCGCCCAGGCTCCCGAGGAACGCCCGTCTGTCCATGTTTCGGTCTCGGGACTCCGACCAAATAGAGGGCTCGGTATCGAGCGAGCGACGGGAGTCGCCGTCGGTCGCGGAGTAACGTCTTTGAGGGGACGACCCGTACGGCCGGATATGGAGCCCAAGCCCGACTGGTCCCTCCGGGTTCGCATGGTCGCAGCGATGGCCGGGATGGCCGCGCTGTACGCCGCGTTCGTCGGCGTCGCCGCGTGGTGGGCGACCGACGCCCTCGGGAGCACCGGCCTGCTCCTCGTCGTCGGCGTCGCGGGCGTGCTCGTCACCCTCCAGTACAAGTACGCGCCGGACGCCGCGCTCAGAGCGCTCGACGCCGACCGCGTGGACGAATCCGAGTACCCCGACCTCCACGCCCGCGTGGGTCGTCTCGCCAGCCAGGCCGGCGTGCCGAAGCCCGACGTGGCCGTCTCGCCCCAGGCCCAGCCCAACGCCTTCGCGACGGCGAAGGGTCGCGACGACGCGGTCGTCGCGGTCACCGAGGGGCTCCTCGACACGCTACAGGGCGACGAACTCGACGCGGTGCTGGCCCACGAGATCGCCCACGTCAAACACCGCGACGCGCTGGTGATGTCGGTCGTGACGTTCCTGGTGACCGTCGCCGCGATGGTCGTGCGGAACTTCTGGTGGTTCGGCGATGGCGGCGGCGACGGCGGTGGCGGCGGCGACGGCGGGATGCCCTGGCTCTGGGCGTTCGTCGCCGTCTCCGCGGTCGCGTGGCTCGGCGGCTACCTCGTCTCCCGCGCCATCTCCAGGCACCGCGAGTTCGCCGCCGACCGCGGCGCCGCCGTCATCACCGGCAAGCCCGCGGCGATGGCCGCCGCCATCGAGACGATCACCGCCGAGATGGCGGCGACGCCCCAGCGGGACCTGCGCGAGCACGCCGAACTGAACGCCCTGTTCATCGTCCCGGCCGACGCCAAGTCGCGGCTCGTGCGGGCCATGCGGACCCACCCCGACCCCGAGAAGCGCGTCGAGCGGCTCTCGGCACTGGCCGGTGAGTTCGAGGGACGCTGACCGGGGCCGCCCGCGAGCGAGCGGGCGGACGGTCCGAGTCGCCGAATGGAAACGCCTTTGGCCCGGACAGTCGCATTCTGGGGTATGAGTAACGGGGACGACGAAGCGGCCGACGAGGAGGCCGCCGAGGAAGCCGAAGAGACGGCGCTGTCGGCCGACACGCTCGACCAGCGCCTCGACGACGCCGAGGAGGCCCTCGAAGCCGCGGAGACCGAGGCCGACCTCGACGAGGTCGAGGAGGACCTGAACGAGATCGAGGCCGACCTCGACGCCGCGGACCTGCCCGAGCCCGACGAAGACGACGAGGACGCGGAGGACCCGGCGGCGGAACTGGAGGACCGCGTCGCCGACCTGCGCGACCAGCTCGAGGACCAGCGCGGTCCCTACGCCGAGGACGTGGTCGCCGCCCTCGAAGAAGCGCAGTCGACGATCACCGACACCCGCTGGACGGAGGACGGCCGACCCGACGTGGTCGCGGCCGTCGACTCCTTCCTGAAGACCGTCGAGTCGGAGATCGACACCGCCATCTCGGCCGAGAGCGGGGACAGCGAGGACCTGGGCGACGCCGTCGATCAGGTCGCGCAGGTCGTCGAGGGCAGCGCCCTCGACCCCGACGAGGACGAGGAGACGATCGCCGCCCTCCTCGAAGCCACGGAGACACTGCAGGACGACCTGGAGGCCGCCGAGGAGTGGGACGATCTGACCGTTCGCGAGCAGCTCGACGCCGAGGGCTTCTACGACGTGCTCGAGTCGGAGAACCGCAAGGACTTCCCCGCCGAGTGGAACGCGGTGAAGGTCTACGAGGAGCTCGGCGAGGTCGAGCCCATCGTGAAGGCGCTGGAGACGTTCGACTCCGACTTCATGGAGGAGAACGTCCTCGACACGCTCTGGCGGATGGGGCCCGAGGAGGCCTACGACGCCGTCCACCAGCGCGCCCAGAAGCGCAACACGCGCCCCGTCCAGATCCTCGGGAAGATCGGCAACGACGACGCGACGGAGACGCTCCACGACTTCATCGACGGCGACGGCGACGCCGCCCTCCAGAAGGTCACCCTGCGCGCGCTCGGCGAGATCGGCAGCGAGGAGTCGGTCCAGCCCGTCGCCCAGCGCCTCGACGCCGACAACTACGAGATCCGTTCGGCCGCCGCCCGATCGCTCGGCCTGCTCGGCGACACCCGCGCCATCGAGCCGCTCGCGGACGTGCTCGAAGACGACGAGGCTAACGAGGTCCGGGCCAGCGCCGCCTGGGCGCTCAACCAGATCGGTACCGAACGGGCGCTCGGCGTGCTCGAAGGCTACACCGACGACCGCGCCTACCTCGTCCAGTCCGAGGCCGAGAAGGCCGTCTGAGGGCCGACAGTTCCCCGGTTTCTGCCCCCGTTTCCGTTCGTCGACGACGGTCCGCCTCTCACCGACACCGGACACGCTCCCGCGACGAGCCAGACCTACTGCGACGGTCCGGACCTTTATCACGGAGAGCGCGACCAGCCACTCGCGTGTCCGGAGTTGCGCGACTCGCGCTGGTCTGCCTGCTGGTGGCGGGAGCCGTCGGTCCGGCGGTCGGAGCGGTCGCAGACGCCGGGAATCAGTCGAACGCAACGGACGCGGTTCAGCCGTCACAGCCGCGGATCGCGGCCGTCTACCCGAATCCCGTCGCCGACGGTGACCGCGGCGAGTTCGTCGTCCTCGACGCGCCGAACGCGACGGATCTCGGTCGCTATCGGCTCACGGACGGCGACGGCGCGCTCGCACTGCCGAACCGAACGGTCGGCGGTCGCGTCGCCGTCACGACCGCATCGGCGACGGTCCGAAACCTCACTCGCGACACGGTCGTCGCGGCCAACGGGAGCGTCGCGCTGGCCAACGGCGGGGAACGGCTCCGCCTCCGCCGGGGCAACACCACGGTCGAACGCGCCCGGTATCGCGAGGCGCCGGAGGGGGAGATCGGTCGCTTCGACGACCGCGGCGCGGTCGCGTGGCACCCGCTCGGTCGGACGGATCGATCGGTCGTCACCGCGACCGGAGGGACCGCGCGGGCGTTCACGCTCCCCGACGCACCGGGCGTCCCGCTCGACGTGCTCCGCGGTGCCGACCGCCGAATCTTGCTGGCGGGCTACACGCTCACCTCCGAGCGCGTCGCGCGGGCGCTCGAACGCGCGGCCCGCCGCGGCGTCGACGTGCGCGTCCTCCTCGACGGCGAGCCCGTCGACGGGATCGCTCGCAAACAGGCACGCTTGCTCGACTCGCTCGTCGACGCGGGCGTCACCGTCGACCTCCTCGGCGGTCCACACGGGCGATACGCGTTCCACCACCCGAAATACGCCGTGGCCGACGACCGCGCGGTCGTGCTGACCGAGAACTGGAAGCCCGCGGGGACCGGCGGCCACGCCAGCCGCGGGTGGGGCGCGGTCGTCTCTCAGCCTCGGATCGTCGACGGACTCGTCGAGACGTTCCGCGCCGACGCCGGGTGGCGGGGCGCTCGCCCGTGGTCGCAGGTCCGGCGCGGACGCTCGTTCGAACGGGGAGGCGCCTCGAACGGCTCGTACCCCAGCCACCGCGCACCCGAGACGGTCGCCGTGAACCGCACCCGCCTGCTGGTCGCGCCGGACAACGCGGGCCGGGCGGTCACCGCCGCGCTCGACGGCGCCGACGACTCCATCGACGTGATCCAGATGAGCATCGACGGCCCGGACCAGCGGTTCCTCCGCGCCACCGTCCGGGCCGCTCGCCGCGGCGTCGACGTGCGCGTCCTGCTGAGCAGCGCGTGGTACGTCGAGGAGGAGAACCGCCGACTGGTCGAACACCTCCGAGAGGTGGCCGAACGGGAGGATCTCCCTCTCGCCGCGAAACTCGCCGAGCCCGGGGGAGAGTTCGAGAAGATCCACGCCAAAGGCGTCGTGATCGACGGCGACCAGGTGCTCGTCGGAAGCCTCAACTGGAACGGCGAGTCCGTCCGGCAGAACCGCGAGGTCGTCCTCTCGCTCTCCGGCGAGGCCGTCGGGTCGTACTATCGGGGAGCGTTCGAGGCCGACTGGGGCGGAGGGGGAGACGGGCCGTCGCTCCCGGTCGGTATCGTCGCGGGGGTCGCCGGGTGCGTGGTGCTCGCCGTGCTGGTCGCCCGCCGGATCGACTTCGGAGAGAACGTGGGTGTCCGCGGTTGAACGGGGAATTTCGGCAGCGAACGGCGACCGCGACGGGCGGTCAGTCCTCGGCGAAGGCGGCGGAGCTGCCGAGTTCCTCGTCGATCTCGGCGTCGGCCATCTTCTCGACGAGGGCGTCGATGACGGTCTCGCGCATGCCGCGGACGAACTTGATGGAGCCGACGACGAGGTGGCCGCCGCCGCTGACGCCGCCGCCGTCGACCTCGGTCTTGAGCTCCTCGACCATGGTCGGGATGTCGAGGCGGACGCCGTCGGACCGGAGGACGGCGAAGTCGGGGCCGTAGCCGATGGTGATGACGGGGTCGCCGGTCTCGGCGACTTTCGAGTCGTGGATCTTGCCCGTCGTCTTGCCGGGTGCGGGGTAGGTGAACCGGTGGGCGTGGTTCTCCACGTCGAGGCGGTAGAGGTGGGCGTCGTTGTCGAGGCGCTCGTGGTCGACGTGGGGCATCGCGGCGTCGAGCTGGCGCTCCACGTCGCGCTCGGCCCGGGTCGCGAGGAAGGAGACGAGTTCGCGGTGGCGCTCCTCGTCGTCGCAGTCGACGTTCAGCGCGTCGGTGACGAGCTGGCCGCCGTCGTCGTACTTCAGCCAGAAGGTGGCGTAGTCGAGCGCCTCGCCCACGTCGCGGAGCTCGGCCTCGTCGTAGCCCTCCTCGCGGGCGAGTTCGAGGTAGTCGTCCATCGCCGCCGCCTCCGAGCGGTCCGAGAGGCCGGCGACGGCGGGGACGTGGCGGAGCTCCGCCGTGATGTCGGGGTCGATCATCCGCGCGAGCTCGACGCACATCATCCCGGTCGTGATGCGGTAGTCCTCGTCGTGGAGGTAGGGGTTGACGTGCTCGTCGAGCAGACCGCCGACGGCGTCGGGATCGGGGTGGTGGTGGTCGACGACGACGATGGGCACGTCGTAGTGAGCGAGGTTGCGGTAGGCGGGCGTGTCCTCCTCGGTCGAGCCGTTGTCGAGCATCAGCAGGAGCGGGAGGCGCTGGCCGTGGCGTTCGCGGTCTTCGAGCGCGAAGTTCAGGTCGCGAGTCACGTCCTCCATCTCGTAGTAGGGCGCCTTGCTCGGCAGGCGCTTGAGGAGGTGCTGGGCGGCGTCGGGGTCCTCGTAGGTGTCCTCGATGAACCGCTCTAGAGCCACCTGCATCGGGACGCTGGCGCAGATGCCGTCACCGTCGGCGTGGTGGCGCATGCGGATCGGACGCCCTTCGAGGATCTCCCGGCGGAGGCGCTCGGCGACGGCGCGCAGGTCCTCGCGCAGTTTCTCGAAGGCCGCCCATTCGACGAGCGGGTCGGGGTCGTGCGGCTCTGCCAGCTCGTCGAGGTCGTCGGCCTGTTCCGCGCGGACGGCCTCGGCGTCGTCGCCGTCGAGCACCTGCAGGTCGTCGATCTCGACCTGAACGGCGCCCTCGCGGGTCTCGACGTAGCCGTCGACGCGGACGACGTCGTCGAGTTCGACGTCCTCGTAGGCGCGGACGCCGGCCTCCTCGAAGGCCGTACAGGGGGCGATGCCGGTCGCGTCGCGGACCTGGAAGACGGTCGGGCCGCCGGTCTGTTTGATCTGAACGACCACGCCCTCCAGCGTGATCGACTCGCCGACGACGTCGCCCAGATCGCCGACGGCGTGGCTGTCGCGAGTTATCTCCTCGAGCTCGTAGTCGGGCAGGTCGACCTCGTTGAAGGCCAGATCGCCGTTGTCGCGGACCTCTTCGAGTTCGACGACGAACTCGTCGCCGACCTCGTAGGTACCCAGCAGGTTCGACCCGTGGACGAGGCCGGACACGTCGTCCGAGAGGTCGACGAAGACGCCGTACTCGACGACGCCGTTGACTTCCGCGAGGTACAGGTCGCCCTCGGAGACGTACTCGAAGTCGCAGTTCGAATCGAGGTCGTAGACGGTCGTCCCACCGTCGGGGACGGCGACGCCGGAATCCCCGGCGTCAGGTACAGGAACCATTTGTACTCGATACCGCTCCGCCGGCAGTTTAACCTTCGGAAAGCGTTCCGACAGCATCTTTTTCATCGAGGGGTGTCCTCGCTCGCTTCGCTCGCGCGGATAGTAACGGCGCTGTAGGCTGTCACAGAACGGTTCAAAAGGTGATTGATTTCGAGTCCGCTGATGATGGATCACCTGCCCAGTGTCCTTGTATATCCCTCGTAATTGCGGTAATTTGTCAGTATTTGGGAAGTTGAATATCTCGCGACTCCCCACAAAGCCTATTGCCTCATCTTGGCGAACCATTGATATGAAATCGAGACGGTCCCTCCTCGCCGCTGCCGTTCCTCTTCTCGTCGGCGGCTGCACTCGTGATCCAGCGCCAACGGATCAGTCATCAACACCAACATCCGACACGACCCAGCGCTCCCCATCACCGACTGACAACCCCGAGACACAGCACCGCTCTCCATCACCAACCAGCAAGCCGAACACGCGGACATCAACCCCTGACTGTATGCGTGGGTATACGGTGTATATTTCGCGTTTTGCACCGACCGAACAGATCGTCACAGGGTTTCGGCCTGCTCAGCAACCGCTTGCTGATCGAATCATTACCGAAGACGGAGTCACTCTCCGGACGTATGGACAACCTCCGATACGAACCGAACAACACACGCGATACGACGAAGCGTACTACCGAATTGACTACGAACAGACGGGTACTGAGGAAGTTCAAGCAGAGCGCGGTGACCTCTCCTGGGAGAGCGGCCAAGAGGCACCCGGGGGCAAACCCGTCGTCAGCTATACTGACCTCCCTGAAGTTGACCAGCACGGACTGGACTACCTGATACACGGGCCGAAGTATGCACGTGAGGGGCATCCCACACAGAGTCTGGGGAAAAGAGATACACCAGTACCCTATCCGCAGGGCACCGCAGATTCTGAACTCGTGGGTGCAGGAACAATGTGGGTTGAGTGGGACGACCGTGTCTACAAAGTGACTATCTCTACCGACGACAGGACGATCGCTCGGCGTACATTCGATTATACCGCGACTCGGGTTGCTGATTCAAAGAAAGGGTTCCGAAAATATGTCGCCGATCGGTATCTCAAGCCTCTTGAGGGGTTATCGAGCGAAGAAAAGTCGGTCCTCGAAGCGGCTATTGAAGCTGGTGAAGAGGGAAAATACGAGGACTGTAACGAACCCTCTCCTGGCTACGAGAAGTTAGAACAACGGATGGAGAACATGTCGGAGCTCCCTGCTCCATATACTGGTCACTGGTACATCTCCTATGAAGGAGAGCAGTATTTCCTCGAAATTGGCGGCTGGGTTGTCTAGGCAGTTCGGTGAGCCAGTGATTTTCCCCTTGTTTTCATCTTCGACAAACTCTCTATATTCAGCACACCGCTCCTGCTCAGTAACCCATACGTCTTCGACCGAAGTGTTCTCTCGCTCCGCTGTACTGAGCATCCGCGCGAGCGAAGCGAGCGCGGTTCACCGCTCGCGCCGACGGCGCGAGCGGCATTTTTCACCCATGTTTTTGGCGGAGGGGTGGGCGCGGTCTGCCCACCCCTCCGAGAAAAAGCTGGTTTGGAAAGCCTTGTTACGCGGGCTACCCGACGGAGAGACATGGGACTGTTCCGCTCGGGCGAGGTGGTCGGGATCGCCGAGGCCGCCCTGGAGTTCGCGCTGGAGGCCTCGGAGGACGCCCACCCAGACGAGTACATGGGGTTTCTGCGCGGCGAGGACGCCCGGAAGTTCGACCTGGACTACGAGGGCACCGTCCTGACGGACGTGCTCGTCATCCCGGGGACGGAGTCCAACCCCGTCAGCGCTACCGTCGACTCCAGCATGATCCCCAACAACTCCCGGGCGGCGGGGTCGATCCACTCTCACCCCAACGGCGTGCTCCGGCCCAGCGACGCTGACCTCCAGACGTTCGGCAAGGGGAAGGTCCACATCATCGTCGGCGCGCCCTACCGGAAGTCCGACTGGCAGGCGTTCGATCGCGAGGGAAACCCCGTGGATCTGCCGGTGCTGGACATCGAACTGCCCGAAGACGAGTTCTTCGACTTCTCACAGGAGGACATCGACGCCGAACTCATGGAGGAGCGCGACTACGGCGCCGACAGTACGGACTTCCGCGCGGAACCAGACGACGAGTGGGGCGAGCGATGACCGAGGGGCGAGAGGGGGGCGAGCCGGGCGGTCGCCGACCGCCCGCTGACTCCGACATCGTCGTCGCCCAGGGGACCTTCGACATCCTCCACCCCGGGCATCTCCACTACCTCCGCGACGCGAGAGCGATGGGCGACCGACTGGTCGTCATCGTCGCACGCTCGACGAACGTGACGCACAAGGAATCGCCCGTCGTCCCCGGCCCGCAACGTCGGGAGATGGTCGCCGGCCTCGACCCCGTCGACGAGGCCCGACTGGGCCACCCCGAGGACATCTTCGCACCCATCGAGGAACTCGACCCGGCGGTCATCGCGCTGGGCTACGACCAGCACCACGACGCCGACGGCATCCGCGCGGCGCTGGCCGACCGCGGCATCGACTGCGAGGTCCGCCGCGCCACCGCTCACGAGCCCGACTACGAGGGGATCCTCTCGTCGGGACGGATAATCGAGCGGATTCTCGACGAACGCGGGTAGCCGTCCGTTTCGCGTCGCCGAACGGGCTCCCGGGAGTGACGGCAGGTCGTATCATCAACCGAGGATTTAATTCACAGCGGTGCGCCTCGGGAGGGTATGCAGCGGGTCACGGTGAACGACGTGTCGTCGCGGGCGTATCGGGGGTTGGAACTGTTTCTGTTGATCCCGCCGGTGTTGATGGCGCTGTTCGCACTGGGGACCGTCCTGCTGTTCGTGATCGGGTTCGGCGGCGGATCCACGGCGGGGACGGCGGGCACGGCGGCGACGACCGGGCCCACGGGCGGAGTGGCGGGCACCGGAGGGGCGATGGCCGGCGGAGTCGTCATCGTCTTGCTGCTCGCGCTAGTGTTCGGGCTCGCGTCGGCGGTCGCGATCCCGCTGTTCCTCTACTTCGACGCCGGGCAGGTCGCGGCACAGGACCTCGAGTGGGAACCGAGTCAGGGGCTGTACGCGGTCGCCGGGTTCCTCCTCAGCGGCCTGGCCGTCTGGCACTACCTCTACAAGCGCCACCAGTACGTCGTCGACTGGGTCGACACCCAGGCGTGGTGGTACCTTGCGCTCATGGGGGTCGGCGTCAGCATCCTCGGCATCGCGGGGAGTGCCATCCAGCCGGCGCTCGGCCTCGTCGGTCTGCTCGGCCTCCCGCTTTTCACCACCGGGATCTACAAGGACGCCACCTACGTCCGGCTCAACAGCGACTGGCGTCCCAACCCCGTGAACCACTTCCTCATCGCCTTCTTCTCCGGGATACTCGCGGTCCTCGGTGTCCTCTACTTCGGCTACTACGCGTACAAGCGACACGAACACGTCGATATCGTCTGAGCGCTCTCCGTTCGGCGAGTACCGCTCGCCCCGTGCGTCAGGCCCACCCGCGGCCGTTGAGAGCTGGTACTTCCGGCGACGGAGACGGAGACCGGGCCGGACCGAACGACTACAGCAGGTCGTGCTCGGCGAGGCGCTCGACGCCCTCGCGGAGTCGCTCCTGGTCGTTGGCGTAGGCCAGGCGGACCCAGCCGGGCGTACCGAACGCGCTCCCCGGGACGGTCGCGACGTGGGCCTCCTCGATGGCTTCCTCGGCCCACGCGACGTCCTGGGCCTGGTCGCCGTCTCCCTCGACGCGAGTGTCGGCGACGGGCAGCATGATGTAGAACGCGCCGTCGGGCGTGGGCACGTCTTTGCCGTACTCGGCGAACAGGTCGACGAGCATGTCCCGGCGGTCCTCGAAGGCCGAGCGCATCTCCTCGACGGCGTCGTCGGTGTTCTCCAGAGCTTCGACCCCGGCGTGCTGGACGAAGTTGACGGCGCAGGTCACGGAGTGGCCGTGGATCTTGCCGGACTGACCGACCAGCTCCTCGGGCGCGGCGTAGTAGCCCAGCCGCCAGCCGGTCATCGCGTAGGCCTTCGAGAAGCCGTTGAGCGTGATCGTCCGGTCTTCCATCCCCTCCAGCGTGCCGATGCTCGTGGCCTCCACGCCGTCGTAGGTGATCTCCTTGTAGATCTCGTCGGAGATCACCGTGATGTCGTGCTCGACGGCGATGTCGCGGACGCCCTCGAGCGCCTCGTCGGAGTAGACGGCGCCGTGGGGGTTGCCCGGGGAGTTGACGACGAGGATCTCCGTGTCGTCGGAGACGGCCTCGGCGAGGTCGTCGAGCGCGGGTTCGAGCTGGAAGTCGTACTGGGCGGTGTCGACGCGGTTGAGCGAGCCGTCCGAGAGCTTCACCATCGCCTCGTAGGAGACCCACGCGGGGTCGACCAGCGCGACCTCGTCGCCGTCGTCGACGAGCGTCTGGAAGACCTCGAACAGGCCCTGCTTGCCGCCGGGCGTGACGACGACGTTCTCGGTGCCGTACTGTGAGAGACCGTCGCCGTGGAGCTTCTCGACGATGGCCTCCTTGAGCGCGGGGATGCCGTTGGACGGGGTGTAGCCGGTGTGGCCGGCGTCCATCGCCTCTTTGGCGGCCGCCTTGACGTTCTCGGGGGTGTCGAAGTCGACGATGTCGCCGACCGAGAGGTCGACGACGTCGACGCCCTCGGCCTCCAGTTCGGAGGCCTTGTTGCTGATCGCGACTGTGGCGCTCGGTTCGATCCTGTCGACGCGTGCTGCGAAGTCCATGGTTGTGTCGTGTGTTCTGGTCCGGTCGTCCGCGGTGTCTCTCAGGGCAGTGCTTCGACGAGGTCGACGGCGCTGTCGACGACGGTCGCGCCGTAGTCGGTGCGCGCTTTCGCCTCGGCCGCGCTCATGCCGGGACCGATGATCCCGAACGTGACCGGGGTGTCCCGGTCGAGGCTCACGTCGGTGAGCCCCTGGGCGGCGGCGTCGGCGATGACCTCGTCGTGGTCGGTGTCGCCTTCGACGATGGCGCCGATGACGGCGACGGCGTCGATATCGTCGCGGCGGGCCAGTCGGTCGGCGGCCAGCGGCGTGTCGTAGGAGCCGGGCACCTCGACGGTCGCGACGATGTCGGCGTCGCGCTCGGCCGCCGCATCGCGCGCAGCGGCCGCCATCCCGTCGATGACCGAGCCCTCCTTGTCGAACTGGGCGACCACCAGACCGAGCTGTACCATACGCGGGGCGAAGCCAGCCCGCCTAAAAGAACTACCGAACCAGCCCCGCCCGGCACCGCGTCGACACCGTCGTTCGACCCCAGAGAGACACGCTTATTCCGTCCGGTGGGCAACCCCGTCGCAATGGTACTCTCCTCGCCCGGACCGACGCTCGGCGTCGTCGGCGGCGGTCAGCTCGGTCGAATGCTCGCCGAGGCGGCCGCGCCGCTCGGCGTCGAAGTCGTCGTCAGCGACCCGACAGCGGACCCGCCGGCCGCGCCCGTCACGCGCGATCAGATCCACGGTGGATTCGACGACTACGACGCGGTTCGAGACCTCGCCGAACGAGCCGATTACCTCACCTTCGAGATCGAACTCACCGACCCGGACCTCCTGGAGCGGGTCGCCGCGGAGACCGACACGCCGGTCCACCCCCACCCGGAGACGCTCCGGATCATCGAGGACAAGCTCGTCCAGAAGCGCCGCCTCGCCGACGCTGGCGTGCCGGTCCCCGAGTTCCGCGAAGTCGACTCTGCCGACGACCTCCGGGCGGCGCTGGACGACCTGGGCTATCCCGCGATGCTCAAGGCCCGCAAGGGCGGGTACGACGGCCGCGGCAACGTCCCGGTCGAGTCGCCCGACGACGTGGACGAGGCGTTCGCCGAGATCGTCGACGCCGCACAGGGCGGGAGCCACGAGGACCCCGCCGGCGTCGCGATGGTCGAGGAGATGGTCGACTTCGAACGGGAACTCGCGGTGATGGGCTGTCTGGGCAGTGAGCAGTGGGGTGAGGACGGCGAGCCCGAACGGGACACCTTCCCGGTCACCGAGACGATCCACCGCGAGGAGATCCTGCGGGAGACTCGTTCGCCGCCCGAGGCCGACGAGGGCGTCCGCGAGCGCGCACGCGAGGTCGCGCTGGACGTGCTCGACGTGATGGAGGGTCGCGGCGTCTACGGCATCGAGCTGTTCCAGGGACCGGACGACGAGATCCTGCTCAACGAGATCGCGCCGCGGCCGCACAACTCCGGCCACTGGACCATCGAGGGGTGTCACAGCTCCCAGTTCGAACAGCACGTCCGCGCCGTGACCGGCCGGCCGCTCGGCGACACCGGACGGCGCGCGCCGACGGTCTCGGCGAATATCCTCGGTGACGTGGACGAACGACGAGACGCGACGCTGTCGGGCGAGGACACCGTCTTCGAGCGACCGCGCGCGCACCTCCACTGGTACGGGAAACGGGAGGTGTACCGCCTGCGGAAGATGGGGCATATCGCCCTCGTGGGAGCGGAGAGCGAACCGACCGACCGGCTGCTGGCCGACGTGCGCGAACTGCGCGACGACCTGACCTTCCGGTAGGCCCCGCCGGGAGACGGGCCACGGACCCGAACCGCACACGCTTACGGCCCCGCCCGTCGCACACTCGACCATGACCGCAGACACCGTCCAGTCGATAATCGACCAGCTGCACGAGGAGGCCGAGATGGACCTGCCGGACGAGGAGACGCCCGACGTGGGTATCGTGATGGGGTCCGATTCGGACCTCCCGACGATGGCGGGCGGACAGGGCAAGCGCCCGGGCGCCTACGCCGCCCTGGCCGACGAACTCGGGTTCGAGGAACAGACCGACTACACCGAGGCCCCCGAGAGCCGATTCACCTTCGAGACGTTCGTCGTCTCGGCCCATCGGACGCCGGACCTGATGTACGCCTACGCGGAGACCGCAGAGGCGCGGGGCGTCGACGTGATCATCGCCGGTGCGGGCGGCAAGTCCGCCGACCTGCCGAACATGACCGCCTCCATCGCCTACCCGCTGCCCGTGATCGGCGTCCCCGTTCAGGAGAAGTCCGTCGACTCGGTGATCGGGATGCCACAGGGCGCGCCCATCACGGCCGTCGACGCCGGGAAGTCGTTCAACGCCGCGCTGACCGCCGCCCAGATCCTCTCCCGCCAGCACCCCGAGATCCGCGAGCGTCTCGTCGAGTACCACGAGGGACTGCAGGAGGACGTGGGGGAGGTCTCGCGGGACCTCCACGAGCTGGGGACGCCCGGGTTCAAAGACGAGTACTGGGACGAGGAGTAGCGCCGTCGCCCGCGCTCGTCGCCACGCGACCGCTCAGGCCGGTTTCCGCCCCGAGATCACCCGCACTTCGTCGGCCTGCTCGAACGGGCCGCCCAACTCGTCGAGTCGCTCGCGCAGCTCGCTCTCGAAGTCGCATTTCTCGTCGCCGAACGTGGCGGGCGAGCAAAACGAGAGCGAGAAGACGTAGCCGACGACCGCGTCGGCGGTCCACTCGCGGGTCCGCTCGAACGTCGCCGTCTCCACGTCCCCGAACCCGTGGTCGGCCAGCAGCTCGTCGTAGGGGTTCTCGTAGGCTTCGCTGCGCGGGCCGGTTCGATCCGGGAGGTCGTCGAGGTACTCGGCGGCGCACTCGTAGACCTCGTCCTGCCACGCGCGCTCGCCGGCGGTGAGCCACTCGGTGTCACCGAATATCGCGACGCCGCCCCCTGGATTCGTCAGTTCGCGGACGCGGTCGAGCGTCGGGCGCCGATCCATCCAGTGGAACGCGCGGCCCATCGTCGTCACGTCGAAGGTCCCGAGGTCGTCCCTTCGCTGCTCTCGGGGCGTTTCGCCCCGCTCCCGTTCCCGAGGTCCTCGCTCCGCTCGGACCTCGCTATCCCTGAGATCGGCGTCGGACCCGCGAACGAACTCGAGGTTCTCGGCGCCCGCGTGCCGGGCCTGCTCGCGCGCGCCCTCCAGCATCGCCTCGTTCGGGTCCATCCCGACGACTTCGCCCACGCGGGCGGCGAGCGGGACGGCGATCTGGCCGGCGCCGCAGCCGAGGTCGAGCGCGCGCGAGGACTCGTCGAGGGCGAAGCGCCCGACGAGGTGGCCGATAGGGCGGTCGCCGTAGCGGGGTCGGTACTCGGCGTAGTGGGATTCGGCGCTCGCGAAGGGGTCGTCGAGGGCCATCGTGGGGATCCCCTCAGTCGCGCCGGCGACGGAAGTGCGTGTCGGTCAGTGTGAGAGTAACTGCGTCGTACCGACGGTCGAACGCGTTCCGGGAGAATCGCGGCTCGAAAGCGCCCGAGGACAACAATCAACCCTTATATGGCACCACCCCAAACCGTCGAACGATAGAGAGTCATGAGTAACCCATGGATAGCCATCGGGGCGCTCGCCGTCGTCGCGCTCGCCATTCCCATCACGATGATGGTAGCGTCGGCGCTGCTGCGGCCGAGCGTGCCGGAACAGGGGAAACGCGCCGTCTACGAGAGCGGCGAGGTCCCGACGGGCGACACGCGCATCAAGTTCAACATTCAGTACTACATGGTCGCGCTGTTGTTCGTCGTCTTCGACATCGAGACCGTCCTCATCTTCCCGTGGACGGTCATCTACCGCGACGCGGTCGCCAACGTCGGACTCGCCGAGGCGCTGGTCCCGATGCTCGTCTTCATCGGTATCCTCGTCATCGGGCTCGGCTGGGCGTGGCGTAACGGCGCGGTCAAGTGGATCCGCAGCCCGCGGGCGCAAGCACAGCGGGTCGAACAGTAACCATGAGCAGCGACCACACACCAACGGCCGACGGCACAGAGATGCAATCGACCCAGGAGGCGCGGCTGGGTGAAGGCGCGGACGACCGGTTCAACTCGACGCTGCGGGAGGCGTTCGGCTCGACGCCGTTCATCCTCACGAAGTTCGACCAGTTCATGAACTGGGTGCGCGGCTCGTCGATGTTCATGCTGCAGTTCGGGATCGCCTGCTGCAGCATCGAGATGATGCACACGTACGCGGTCAAACACGACCTCGACCGCTTCGGCGCCGGCGTCCCGCGCGCCTCGCCGCGCCAGGCCGACGTGATCATCGTCCCGGGGACCATCGTCTCGAAGTTCGCCCCGCGGATGAAGCGCGTCTACGACCAGATGCCCGAGCCGAAGTTCGTCGTCTCGATGGGGTCGTGTACCATCTCGGGCGGCCCGTTCCAGGAGGGCTACAACGTCATCAAGGGCGCCGAGGAGGTCATCCCGGTCGACATCCACGTCCCGGGCTGTCCCCCGCGTCCCGAGGCGCTCGTCTACGGCGTCGCGAAGCTGCAGGAGCGCATCGCCAACGGCGAGTCCGCGCCGGTGACGGTCAAGCCCTACGAGCTGGAGGAGTTCGGCGACCTCGAACAGGACGAGCTCGTCGACAAGCTCGCCGACGAGATCGACGAGGAGGACCTGGTCATGCGGTACAACTGGAGTGACTCGCCATGAGTCTGGAAGAGCCGGACAACCCGCTCGCGACCGAGGAGCAGGTCGGCGTCACCGAGGAGGGCGTCGACTACGACGCGCTCGCCGAGCTGCTCGGCGACACCGTGATCGACCGCGAACACCACGTCAACGCCGAAGGATTCGTCGTGCGGCCGGACGAGGTGCAGGACGCGCTGTTCGCCCTCCGCGACGAGGCCGGCTTCGACCACTGTTCGTCCGTCACCGCACAGGAGTACGACGACCGCTACGAGTCGATCTACCACCTGAAGAAGTACGACGACCCCACCCAGGAGGTGTCGGTCGTCGTCCCGACGTCGAAAGACGAGCCGGTCAGCCAGACCGCCGAGCCGGTCTACCGCACGGCCGACTGGCACGAGCGTGAGGCGTACGACCTCGTCGGTATCGACTACGAGGACCACCCGGACATGCGGCGCATCCTCCTGCCGGAGACCTGGCAGGGCCATCCGCTCTCCCAAGACTTCAGCGGGGAGGAGCCCCAGGTCGTCACGCTGCGCGAGCACGCCAACCCGCTCCAGGAGGACCACCGCGGGCAGGACGACACGGACACGATGTTCCTCAACATCGGTCCCCACCACCCGGCGACCCACGGCGTGCTCCACATCGAGACGGTGCTCGACGGCGAGCAGGTCGCCGACCTGGACCCCGACATCGGCTACCTCCACCGCTGCGAGGAGCAGATGTGCCAGCAGGGGACCTACCGCCACCAGATCATGCCCTACCCCGACCGGTGGGACTACATCTCGGCGGGCATCCTCAACGAGTGGGCGTACGCCCGCGCGGCCGAGGACCTCGCCGACATCGAGGTGCCCGAGTACGCGCAGGTCGTCCGGACGATGTCGGCGGAGCTGTGCCGGATCGCGAGCCACATGCTCGCGCTGGCGACGTTCGCGCTGGACATCTACGGCGACTTCACCGCGATCTTCATGTACGCCATCCGCGACCGCGAGGTCGTCCAGGACATCCTCGAGGACCTCACCGGCCAGCGGCTGATGTTCAACTACCTGCGGCTGGGCGGGGTGGCGTGGGACCTGCCCGAGCCCCGCGAGGAGTTCTTCGAGAAGATCCGCGACTTCATCGACGAGCTCCCCGAGCGGCTCGGCGAGTACCACGACATGATCACCTCCAACGAGATCCTCCAGATGCGGACGGTCGACACGGGCATCCTGCCGCCGGAGGAGGCCAAGTCCTACGGCGCGACGGGACCGGTCGCCCGCGGGTCGGGCATCGACTACGACCTGCGACGGGACGACCCCTACGGCTACTACGACCAGCTCGACTGGGACGTGGTCACCGAGGACGGCTGCGACAACTTCGCGCGCCTGCTCTGCCGGATGCGCGAGGTCGAGCAGTCCGCCCGCATCATCGAACAGTGCGTCGACCTGCTCGAAGACTGGCCGGAAGACGAGCGGGAGATCCAGTCGAACGTCCCGCGGACGCTGCGGCCGGACCCCGACACGGAGATCTACCGGGCCGTCGAGGGCGCGAAGGGCGAACTCGGCATCTACATCCGAAGCGACGGCACGGACAAGCCGGCCCGCTTCAAGATCCGCAGTCCGTGCTTCTCGAACCTCCAGACCCTGCCGGTCATGTCCGAGGGGGAGTACATCCCCGACATGATCGCCTCGCTCGGTAGCCTGGACATCGTCCTCGGGGAGGTCGACCGGTAATGGCGCCGCTGCAGTCCGCGACGCCGTTCCCGAAGATCATCGCCGACCTGCTCGGCCTCGACATCAACGAGACGTGGGTCATCATCGTGACGAGCATCGCCGCCGCGGGCGTCATCGCGACGGTGCTGCTGTCGATGACCGCCGTGCTCGGCATCTGGGGCAAACGGAAGATCACCGCCGCGTTCACCGACCGCATCGCGGTCAACCGCCACGGGCCCTACGGCCTGCTGATCATCCCGGCCGACGCGGTGCGGCTGCTTTCGAAGGAGCTCATCGTTCCCGAGGGCGTCGACCGCCCCGCCTGGGACCTGGCGCCGCTGGTCATCGCCAGCTCGGCCCTGCTGGGCTTCGCCGTCATCCCCTTCGGGAACAACCTGCAGCTGGCCGACCCCGAGACGGGGCTGGCGTACGTGTTCGCGGTCGCGTCGATCGCCTCTGGGGGCCTGCTGATGGCCGGCTACGCGTCGAACAACAAGTTCTCGTTCCTCGGCGGGCTGCGCGCGGTCGCGCAGAACCTCGCCTACGAGATCCCGCTCGTACTGACGGGCGCGTCGGTCGTCATCTTCGCCGGGTCGCTGCAGATGTCGACCATCGTCGAGATGCAGCGCCAGACGCTGGTGAACCTCGGCGGCATCCCGATCCCGTCGTGGTACGCCTTCGTCAACCCCTTCGCGTTCGTCCTCTTCCTGGTCGCGAACCTGGCGGAGGTCGGACGGAACCCGTTCGACATCCCGGAGGCGCCGACGGAGATCGTCGCCGGCTACCAGACCGAGTACTCCTCGGTGTACTTCGTGCTCATCTACCTCGGGGAGTTCATCCACATCTTCCTCGGCGGTGCGATCATCGCGACGATCTTCCTCGGCGGCGCCTCGGGGCCGGTGCTCCCTGGCGTCGTCTGGTTCTTCGCGAAGATGATCTCCGTCTACCTGTTCACGCAGTGGGCTCGCTCGGCGATCCCCCGGCTGCGTATCGACCAGCTCATCCAGGTCGGCTGGAAGGGCATGCTCGTCCTTTCGTTCGCCAACCTGGTCCTGACCGCCGTCATCGTCGGGGTGGTCGCATGACTCCGACGGTCGCGGCGCGCGGAGGTGACTCCCAATGATAGGCATCCTCAAGTCGATGGCAACGACGATGAAACACGCGCTCGACGGCGAGACGTTCACCGTCGAGTACCCCGAGACGGCGCCGGAAGTGAGTCCGCGTTTCCGCGGCGTCCACAAGTTCAGCCAGGAGCGCTGTATCTGGTGTCGGCAGTGCGAGAACGTCTGCCCGAACGACACCATCCAGATCGTCACCGACGACCAGCGCAACGGCGAGCAGTACAACCTCCACATCGGCCAGTGCATCTAC
>Ga0207733_100099_pt1 | contig 85653 bp, 80 predicted proteins | sample A23P3SouthBayCA_FD_187735 | JGI IMG/M metagenome (GOLD analysis project Ga0207733, IMG submission 187735) | Aerobic enrichment media microbial communities from Eden Landing Ponds, California, USA - A23 P3 (SPAdes) | ecosystem: Environmental > Aquatic > Marine > Unclassified | place: Emeryville...
GGGCGCCCGCCGCGGCGCCGAGGACGTGGCGGGGCACGTCGTTGACGGCGTGGACCACGTCCGGGCGCAGGCGCGGGAGGACGGTCGCGAGGCGGGCGCCGAAGCCGCGGTCGCCGGGGTGGCCGGTGACCGCGCGGTACGTGATGCCGTCGTGGGTGACCGAGCGGCGGGCGCCGCTCCACCACCGGCCACAGCAGACGACCACGTCGTGCCCCCTGTCGCGGAGGAGGTCCGCGAAGCGACGAGTCCGCCACGTCCGTTCGGAGTCGACGTGGAACTGCGTGACGGCCGCGACGAGGGCCACGCGCATACGCCGAGTGAGGAAAGCCCCCCTCAAAAAGCCCCCCGTCTCGCCGCGCAAACTCTATGCCGGGGGCGGCCGTCGCGGGGGTATGCCCTACGACGTGGCGCGGTACCTCAACATCCGAAGCGCGGGCGCGGCCTCGATGGGGCCGGACGGCCAACTGGCCTTCCTGCTCGACACGACCGGCACCTCGCAGGTGTGGCGCCTCGACGAGCCCGGCGCGTGGCCCCGTCAGCTCACCTTCGAGGAGGAGAGCGTCTCTTTCGCCTCTTTCTCGCCGACGCGGGACGAACTCGTCTTCGGGATGGACGAGGGCGGGAACGAGCGGGTCCAGCTGTTCCGCCTCGCGGGCGACGGCTCCGAGACGGTGGCGCTGACCGACGCGCCCGACGCGAAGCACCGCTGGGGCGGGTGGAGCCACGACGGCGACCGCTTCGCCTTCGCGTCGAACCGCCGCGACGAGTCCGTCTTCGACCTCTACGTGCAGGGCCGCGAGGAGACGGGCGACGACGCCGACCTCGTGTACGAGAGCGACGGCTGGTACTCGCTGGCGGGGTGGGGGCCTGACGACGAGCGACTGGCCGTCGTCGAGGCGGCCTCGAACGACGATCAGGACGTGTACGTCCTCGACGTGGAGACGGGGGAGATGGACCACCTCACGCCCCACGAGGGCGACGTGCGCCACCTCAGCGTCGAGTGGGGACCGTCGGGCGACCTCTACCTCGTCACCGACCGCGACGCCGACACGCTGTGGCTGGGGCGCCTCGACGTCGACACGGGCGAAATCGAGGCCGTCGTCGACGGTGGCGAGTGGAACGTGGACGGCGTGGCCATCGACGACGAGAGCGAGCGGATCGTCTACTCGCGGAACGTCGACGGCTACACGGAACTCACCGTGGGCGACCTCGACGGGACCGAGATCCAGGAGCACCCCGAGCCGGACCTGCCCCGCGGCGCAGCGGGCGGCGTGAGCTTCGATTCGGACGGTGAGCGCTTCGCGATCACGGCGACCGCGAGCGACGACAACACGAACGTCTACGTCGTCGACGCGGCGACGGGGGCGGCCGAGCGCTGGACTGACGCGGGGACCGCGGGCATCCCGCGGGACTCCTTCGTCAGCCCGGAGCTGATCCGCTACGAGAGCGTCGACGGCCTCGAAATTCCGGCGTTCTTCTCGCGGCCGGCGGGCGACGGGCCGTTCCCGGTCGTCGTCGACGTGCACGGCGGCCCCGAGAGCCAGCGGCGGCCCTCCTTCTCGCCGGTGTCCCAGTACCTCCTGAGCCACGGCTACGCGGTGTTCGAGCCGAACGTGCGGGGCTCGACGGGCTACGGCAAGGCCTACACGCGCCTCGACGACGTGGAGAAGCGGATGGACGCCATCGCCGACCTGAAGGCCGGCGCCGACTGGCTCCGGGCGCGGGACGACGTGGACGGCGACCGCATCGCGGCGATGGGTGGCTCCTACGGCGGCTTCGCGGTGCTGGCCGCGCTCACGGAGTACCCCGACGTGTGGGCCGCAGGCGTCGACATCGTCGGCATCGCGAACTTCGTGACGTTCCTCGAGAACACCGGCGAGTGGCGCCGCTCGCTCCGCGAGGCCGAGTACGGGTCGCTCGCGGAGGACCGAAAGTTCCTCGAATCCATCAGCCCGCTCACGAACGCGGACGCCATCCGGGCGCCCTTGCTGGTGCTCCACGGCGCCAACGACCCCCGGGTGCCGGTCGAAGAGGCCGAACAGATCGCCGAGAAGGCCGGCGAGCACGTCCCCGTCGAAAAGCTAATCTTCGAGGACGAGGGCCACGGCTTCTCGAAACTGGAGAACAAGGTGACGGCCTACCGGGCGGTCGTCGACTTCCTCGACGAGCACGTCTGAGGCCAACGGTTACCTACCGGGGGGTGCAAGCCGGGCCATGAACGCGCGCCGGGTCCTCGCCGGCCTCGCCCTCGCCGCGGCGGTGCTCGCGCTCTTCGTCTGGACGTTCGGGGTCGACGCGGCGCTCGCCGCGCTCCGGAGCGCCGATCCGGTCACGTACGCGGTCGCACCGATGGCGTCGCTGGGCGGCCTCGTGCTCTCGGCGTCCGCACTGGCGGTCCTCTGTCGCCGCGTGGACGGGGCGCCCCGCGGGACGGCCTTCGCAGGCGGCTACGCGACGGGCCTCCTGCTCCGGAGCCTCGCGCCGTGGGGTCGAAGCGGGGGCAGCCTCCTCACCGCGGCGGCGCTGGACCGACGCGGGACCTGTCGCTTCGAGGACGCCATCGCCGCCTGCGTGGCCGCCGCGTTTCTGGGGACCGTCGGCAGCACGAGCGTCGCGCTCGTCGGCGCGGGGGTTCTGCTCGCGGCCGGGAGCGCCTCGGCGGTCACGACGGCGGCGCTCGTCGCCGCGGCGACCGTCGCGGCACTCGGACTCGCCGTGTGGGCCGTCGTCGCCCGGCCGGGCGTCGTCGTGACGCTCGCTGGGGGCGTCGTAACCGCACTCCGGTGGACCGTGGGGCGGGTGTGGGGGCGGGCCGACCGACTCCTCGCCCGCGCGAACGCCGTCGAGCGGGCCGCCGGCTTCCTCGCCACCGTCCGCGGACTGGCCCGCGATCCGCTGACCGTCGGGCCGGCGCTCGCCCTCACCCAGCTAGCGGCGCTGACCGGGGTCGTCGCGCTGTGGGCGAGCCTCGGTGCCGTCGGCGAGCCGGTCTCCTTCCCCGTGTTGATGGTCGTCGTGCCGCTGACGACGGTGGCCGCGATCGCGCCGCTTCCGGGGGGCACGGGGGGCGTGGAGTTCGCGCTCGCCGGCGTGCTGGTCGCCGGGCCGGGCGTCTCCGCCGGCGGCGCCGCGGCCGCGGTCCTGCTGTACCGGCTGGCCACGTACTGGCTGGGGCTGATCGCGGCCGGCGTCGGCGCGGTCGTGTTCCGCGGCGCGGCTACGAGATGACGCCCGTCTGGCGGGCCACGTTGCGGGCCGCGCGCCGACTCATCCCGTCGCCGAGGATGGTGTAGCGGTCCCGGATCTCGTGGGCCGTCGAGAGCGCCTCGACGACCTCCTCGTCCGTGATGCCGAGTTCGTCGGCCGTCGTCGGCGCGTCGAGGCTGGCGAGCGCGTCCCGGACCGAGCGCCACTCGCCCGACGCGCCGGTGTGGAGGTACTCGACCATGATCGCGCCGACGCCGACCTGGTGGCCGTGGAGCGCCTTCCCCGGCGCGATGCGGTCGAGCTGGTGGCTGAACAAGTGCTCCGCGCCGGACGCCGGCCGAGAGGAGCCCGCGATGGACATCGCGACCCCCGAGGAGACCAGCGCCTTCACGACGAGCCACGCCGACTCCTCCAGGCCGGGGTGGACGTCGCCCGCCCGCTCCACCAGCATCTCCGCGGTCATCTCGGAGAGCGCGCCGGCGTACTCCGAGTAGGTGGCGCCCTTCAGCCGGTGGGCGAGCCGCCAGTCTTTCACCGCCGTCGCGTTCGAGATGATGTCCGCACAGCCCGCGGTCGTGAGTTCCCAGGGCGCGTCGGCGATGACGCCCGTGTCCCCCACGACGGCGAGCGGCGGGTCGGCGGCGACGCTGTGGCGCGTGTCGCCGTCCGGGACGGAGGCCCGGCCGCTGACGATGCCGTCGTGGCTCGCGGCCGTCGGAACGGAGACGAAGCCGAGGCCGAGTTCGTCGCCCGCGACCTTCGCCACGTCGATGACCTTGCCGCCACCGACGCCGACGATGAGGCCCGGGTCGGCCGACTCAGCGCGGTCCATCACCCGCTGGACGGCCGCGAAGGTGGCCTCCTCGATGACCACCGTGGTCGCCTCGACGCCGCGCTCGGCGAAGGACGCGACGATGTCCTGGGCGGCCACCTCGTTCGGGGTGGGGCTCGTGACCACCAGCGGCTCGCCCCCGAGGTGGACGTCCTCGACCACCGCCGGCACGTCGTCGAGGACCTCGTGCCCGAGGACGACGTTCCGGGGCAGTTTGATCCACGTGGACTTCTCGAACATAGCCGACCTTCCTCGCGGACCCATTTAGAAACCGCGGGTGCGGTGGGCAGCCCACGAGACTATAGCATTTGGCGTGCTAGTGTCGGCCATGGGATCGGGGCCGCCGCCGGGCGTGCTGATCGATCGCACGCAGGACAAAGTCGCGCTGCTGGACGGGGACGGGCTGTTCACCTACGTCAACGCCACCACGGAGCGCATCCTCGGGTTCGCCCCCGAGGAGCTGATCGGCACGAACGCCTTCGACTACGTCCATCCCGACGACGCGGCCTCGGTGCGAGACGCCTTCGACCGGACGATCCAGAGCGACTCCTTCTCGGAGCTGACAGTCGAGTACCGCCACCGAACCGCCGACGAGGAGTGGGTGTGGCTGGAGAGCACCATGTCGAATCTGACCGACGAGGCGCTGGACGGCTACGTCGTCACGTCCCGGGACGTGACCGACCGGATCGAGGCCGAGCGGGACCGGGCGGCGGCGGCCACCCGGCTCCGCGAGATCGCGGCGGCGTCGGGCGACGTGCTGTGGCTGTTCGACGCCGACTGGACGGAACTGCTCTTCCTCAACCCCGCCTACGAGGAGATCTACGGGACGCCGGCCGAGGACGTGGCGGCCGACCCGGCGCGATTTCTGGACGCGGTCCACCCCGACGACGTGCCGGCCGTCGAGGAGGCGATGGCGTGTCTCTCGGCGGGGACGCCGGTGGACATGGAGTACCGGGTGAACCCCGACGCCGACTACGACCGCTGGGTGTGGGTGCAGGCGACCCCGATCGTTGAGGACGGCGAGGTGGTCCGGATCGCGGGGTTCACGCGGGACGTGACCGACCGACGGCGGCGCGAGCGACAGCTGTACGTGATGGACAACCTCCTCCGGCACAACCTCCGGAACGACATGACGGTGATCTTCGGGGCCGCCGACCGGATCGAGGAGTCGACGCCCGCCGAGGCAGAGCGGACGGCGGTGATCCGCCGGACCGGCGAGGAACTGCTCGCCAGCGCCGAGAAGGAGCGGGAGATCATCGACGTGCTGACGGGGCAGCCCACCGCCGAGGGCGCGGACGCCGTCGAGATGGTGGCGGGCGCCGTCGAGACGATTCGCGAGGAGTTCCCCGACGCTGCGGTGACCACCTCGCTCCCGGCCTCGGCGCCGGTGCGCGCGATCGAAGAGCTCTCTCTCGCGATCATCGAACTGCTGGAGAACGCGATCAGACACGGCGACGGGGACCCACCCGCCGTCGACGTGTCCGTGACCGCCGAGGGCGACCGCGTCGGCATCGCGATCAGGGACCGGGCGGCCGCGATCCCGGACGTGGAGGCGGCGGTGCTCAGGGGCGACCACGACATGACGGAAGTGTACCACAGCACCGGCCTGGGCCTCTGGCTCGTCTACTGGTGCGTCGAACTCTCGGACGGCGAGATCGACGTGGCGTCACATCCCGAGGGCGGGAACGTCGTGACGGTGTGGCTCAGAGCGATCTGAGGGGAGGGGCGCAGCGCGGAATAGCATGGTTTTTGTGGCGTGAGTGTCGTCCACGTGCTATGGAGTCCCACGAGACGGGCCACCCGGCGGGCGAGCGACCCGGGATCGCGCCCTCGTGTCCCCTCCCGGGCGTGTCTGCGCGACCGCTGAGCTGGGAGCTCGGCGAGCGGATCGTCGCGGAGGATGCGACCCGCCGACGCCTGACACTCTCGAACGCGAGCGGCCGAACGACGGTCGGCGTCTTCGAGGCGACGGACCACACAGCCGTCGTCGCCGTCCGGACACCGGTCGGCCGCCGGAAGTACTACGAGGTGCCCGCCGCGGCGATCGATCGCGCCGTGGACGCCGTGGCCGACGACGACTCGTGGACCGTCGAGTCCTGAACAGGCCCCGCTTCGACGCCCGTTGTCACCGCGCCGGGAGCGACTGCGCCAGCGCCGCCGCGAGGGCCTCGGCGTCGACGTCGGCCCGGTCGAGGCGCATCGCCGGGCGCCACCCCGTCCGTTCGATCACGACCGCCTCCTCGGTGACGGCGTAGCGAGTCCACCGGTCCCACGGCCGGAACCGGCGGACGAAGCCCCGCTGGACGCCGACGCCGGCGTCGGTCACGCGGACGGTGTACTCCTCGCGGGTCCACGTCAGCGACGGCACCACCGCCGGGAGGAGGTAGAGCAGGTAGAAGCCGGCCTCGTAGGCCGGGCCGCCGAAGAGACTGGCGGCGACGCCAGCGGCGGCGGCCACACCGGCGACGGCGCTCGCGACGACCGCCGCCCGTCGCGCTCGGGGCGGCCAGCGGGCGGTGACTTCGATCCGTTCGGTGGCCCCGTCGAGAGACGCGTCGGCGTAACTGGTGCGAGCAGACGAGAACACCCCCAGTCCAGCCGCGAGCCCCGCGACGGCGCCGACCATTCCGACCGCAACGAGGGCCTCGCTGTCTGCCGCCGTCGCGCCGACGAAGCCTGCAGGGAACCAGACGAAGGGCAGGCAGGCGAGCACCCAGAGCCACTCCCGGCGCCCCGCCCGGACCGCGAGGCCGGGGGTCCGGCGCGCAGCGACCGTACCGACGGCGATACAGACGACTCCGACGGCCAGCAGGAGGACGTACAGGGCGCCGGGGTCGCTCGTCACGAGCGTCGCCGCGGCCGTCGCGGCGGGTGCGACCCACGCGGCAAAATAACAGCCACAGGCGACGGCGAAGGCGTAGCCGGGCGTCGCCGCGGCGGTGTCGGTGGAGGGCACGCCGAGCGACTACGACCGCTGACAGAAAAAGCCTGGGGTCAGTCCGCGCCGCCGGCGTGGCCGGTGGCGGGCGACTCGGCCGCGTCGGGGAGCGAGGTGCGGGCGTCCGCGTCCGGGCGCTCGGCGATGGTGTCGCTGTACGCCTCGGGCATCACCTTCACGAACTGGTCGCTGACGTCGTCCCAGTCCGCGAGGAACTCCGCGGCCCGGTCGCTGCCGGTGTAGGCCGCGTGGTTCTCGACGAGGCGTCGCAGCGCACGCTCGTCTTTCTCGGAGAGGCTGTCCTCCAGGCGCACCATGTCGGTGTTGCACCGGCCGGGGAACTCCCCGTCGGGGTCGTACACGTAGGCGACGCCGCCGGACATGCCCGCCGCGAAGTTCTTGCCGGTCTCGCCCAGCACCGCGACGATGCCGCCGGTCATGTACTCACAGCCGTGGTCGCCGACGCCCTCGACGACCGCGCGGACGCCGGAGTTCCGGACCCCGAAGCGCTCGCCGGCGACGCCGTTGACGTACGCCTCGCCGCTGGTGCCGCCGTACAGCGCGACGTTGCCGATCAGCGTGTTCTCCGTGGGGTCGAAGGCGGCGGCGTCGGGCGTCTGGACGACGAGTTTGCCCCCGGAGAGGCCCTTGCCCACGTAGTCGTTTGCGACCCCGGTCAGGTCGAAGGTGACCCCCGGCGCGAGGAAGGCGCCGAAGGACTGGCCCGCCGCGCCCGCGAGGTCGACGGTCAGCGTGTCGTCCGGGAGGCCCGCGGCGCCGTGTTCCTCGGAGACGCGGTTCGACAGCGTGGCGCCGACCGCCCGGTCGCGGTTTGTGATGGCGGCGTCCACCTCGACCGGGTCGCCGTCCTCGATGGCGGCTTCGGCCGCGTCGATGAGGTCCCAGTCGAGTTGCTCGTCCACGTCGTGGTTCTGCGCGCGGGTCTTCGTGCGCTGGTCGCCCTCGGGGGTCGCCAGCACCTCCGAGAGGTCGACGTTGCGGGCCTTCGGGTGCTCGACGTCGTCGCGCTGGTCGAGCACCTCGACGCGACCCACCATCTCCTCGACCGTGCGGAAGCCCAGGTCGGCCATGATCTCGCGCAGCTCCGTCGCGATGAACGTCATGTAGTTGATGACGTGCTCTGGCTGGCCGGGGAACCGCTCGCGCAGGTCCTCGCGCTGGGTGGCGACGCCGACCGGGCAGGTGTTGGTGTGACACTGCCGCGCCATCACGCAGCCGGAGGTGACCAGCGAGCCGGTGCCGAAGACGTACTCCTCGGCGCCCAGCAGTGCCGCCACGGCCACGTCGCGGCCGGTCTTCAGCCCGCCGTCGACGGAGACGCGGATGCGGTCGCGGAGGCCAGTGCCGACGAGCATCTGATTGGCCTCCGCGAGACCCAACTCCCACGGCAGGCCGGCGTGCTTGATCGAGGTCTTCGGGGACGCGCCCGTCCCCCCGGAGTGCCCGGAGATGTGGACCACGTCGGCGTTGGCCTTCGCGACGCCCGCGGCGATAGTCCCGATGCCCGCCTCGGACACGAGCTTGACGTTCACGTCGGCCTCGGGGTTGCCCGCCTTCAGGTCGTGGATGAGCTGTTTCAGGTCCTCGATGGAGTAGATGTCGTGCTGGGGCGGCGGGGAGATGAGGTCAACCCCGGGCACGGTGTGGCGGTTGGCCGCGATGTGCTCGACGACCTTGTGCGCGGGCAGGTGGCCGCCCTCGCCGGGCTTGGAGCCCTGCGCCATCTTGATCTGAAGCTCCTCCGCGCTGGAGAGGTAGGCGCTCGTGACGCCGAAGCGGCCCGAGGCCACCTGCTTCACGTTGCACTCCTTCTCGGTCCCGAAGCGCTCGGGCGGTTCACCGCCCTCGCCGGTGTTGGACTTCGCGCCGAGGCGATTCATCGCGATGGCGTTGTTCTCGTGGGCCTCCGGCGATATGGACCCGAGCGACATCGCGGCCGTCGAAAAGCGCTCGACGATGTCCCCGACCGGTTCGACCTCTTCGAGGGGGACCGGGTCGCGGTCGCTGTCGAACTCCAGCAGGCCGCGGAGGGTCTGGAGGCGGTCCTGCTGGTCGTTGATTAGGTCCGCGAACTCGTCGTACTTCTCGCGGTCGCCCTCCCGGACCGCCCGCTGGAGGGTGTTGACCGACTGGGGGTTCCACTGGTGGTGGATGCCGCCGGACCGGAACTCGAACTCGCCCTGCCGGTCGATGTCGGCGTCCTCGCCGAAGGCCTCGGCGTGGCGCTCCAGGAGGTCGGCCTCCACGTCCTCGATGCCGATGCCGCCCGTGCGGGCCTCCGTGCCCTCGAAGTACTCCGCCACGAAGTCGTCGTCGAGACCGACGGCCTCGAAGATCTGGGCGCCCTGGTAGCTCTCGACGGTGGAGATGCCCATCCGGGCCATCGTCTTCAGCAGGCCGCCCTCCATCGCCTCGACGTAGGCGCCGATGGCCTCCTCGGGCGCGGCGCCGTCGGGGCCCGCCACGAGGTCCGTGATCGTCTGGAAGGCGAGGTAGGGGTTCACCGCGTCGGCGCCGTAGCCGACGAGCGTGGCGAGGTGGTGGGTCGTCCGCGGGTCGCCGGACTCGACGACGAGGCCGGCGTGGTTGCGCATCCCGTTGCGGACGAGGTGGTGGTGGACCGCGCCGGTGGCGAGCAGGCTCGGGATCGGGACGCGGTCGCCGTCCGCCGTGCGGTCCGAGAGGACGACGACCTCGGCGCCGTCCTCGATGGCGGTGACCGTGTCTGCGCGGACGCGCTCGACCGCGGCTTCGAGGTCGTCGCCGTCGTAGGTGATGTCGACGACCGCCGAGGGAATCTCGCCGTCGAGGTCGCGGATGGCCGCCGTCTGGTCGTCGGTCAGGACCGGGGAGTCGGCGATCAGTTGGCTGGCGTGGGCGGCCGACTCGTCGAGGAAGTTTCGCTGGTGGCCGATGCGGGTCTCGAGGCTGAAGACCAGTTCCTCCCGGATGTTGTCGACCGGCGGGTTCGACACCTGCGCGAACAGCTGCTTGAAGTAGGAGAACAGCGGGCGGTTGAACTCCGAGAGGACCGAGAGGGGCGTGTCGTCGCCCATCGAGCCCACGGGGTCCTTGCCGCTCTGGGCCATCGGGCCGACGAGGTTGTCGAGTTCGTCGTGGGTGTAGCCGTAGAGGGCCTGGTGGGCGCGCAGGTCGTCGAACTCGCCGCGCGGGAGCGGGTCGGCCTCCCCGAGCACGTCGTCGAGGTGGACCTGCTCCTCGGCGACCCACTCGCCGTACTTCTCGTCGGTGAGGTCGTCGAAGACCTCTGCCTCGGGGCGGATCTGGCCCTCCGCGGGGTCCGCGACGAACAGCTGTCCGGGCTGGAGGCGGCCGCGCTGCTCGACCTCGCTGGCGTCGTGTTCGAGCGCGCCGATCTCGCTGGCCATCACGAGGCGTCCGTCGGTGGTGACCTCGTAGCGGCAGGGGCGCAGGCCGTTGCGGTCCAGCACCGCGCCGACCTTGTCGCCGTCGGTGGCGACGACGAGCGCGGGGCCGTCCCACGGTTCGACCAGCGAGGCGTGGTAGTCGTAGAAGTCGCGTCGGTCGGCGTCCATGTCGTCGGCCGCGCGCCACGCCTCGGGCACGAGCATCCGGAGCGCGTGGGGGAGGTCTCGACCCGTCTCCATCAGGAGTTCGAGGGCGTTGTCGACGCTCGCGGTGTCGGACTGCTCGGGGTCGTTGATGATCGGACGCAACGCGTCGAGGTCGTCCCCGAAGTCCGGGTCGGCGAGGTCCGTCTCCCGGGCCCGCATCCAGTTGATGTTGCCCTGAATCGTGTTGAACTCGCCGTTGTGGATGATGTTGCGGTACGGGTGGGCGAGGTGCCACGCGCCCAGCGTGTTCGTCGAGAAGCGGGCGTGGACGAGGACGAACGTCGACGCCATCGCCTCGTGGGTGAGGTCGGGGTAGTAGGTCTCGAGTTGGGTCCCCTTCAGCAGGCCCTTGTAGACGAGGGTCTGCCGGTCGAGCGAGCAGACGTAGAAGCGCTCTGCCCCCTCGACGTCGGCGCTCTCGACGTCGTTCTCCACCGCGCGGCGGCCGACGTAGAGCGCGCGGTCGAACTCGTCGGTCGTGAGGCCGTCCGGCGCGACGAAGCACTGGTAGACCGCGGGTTCGGAGTCGAGGGCGGTCTGGCCGAGTTCGCTGTTGTCCGTGGGGACCGCGCGCCAGTGGACCACGTCGAGGTCGTGGTCGGCGAGCGTGTCCTCGATGCGGGCCATCAGGGTCTCGCGGGCGTCGTCGTCCTGCGGGAAGAAGATCGACCCGACGGCGTACTCATCGGGGAGCGAGGCGTCGACGACCGAGGAGAAGAAGTCGCGGGGCGTCTGGAGCAGGATGCCCGCGCCGTCGCCGGTGGCCTCCTCGGCCCCGGTGGTGCCTCGGTGTTCGAGGTTCTCCAGGAGGTCCACGCCGTCTGCCACGACGTCGTGGCTGCGGCCGTCTTCGAGGTCCATCACGACCCCGACGCCGCAGTTCGAGCGAGAGTCAGTCAGGTCCGCGAGCGCGCCGGCCCCGTCGCTCGCGGGTGCGTCGTCGTACATGTCTTGACCGGACCTTCGGAAACGTATAACGCTGTTCCTGAAACTATTAGGACGCATAAGTCCCGACTAAGGGAATATAAGGACCTTATATCGGGAGAAATTGACGATCAGTAAGACTTGGCGAAGTAGGCGACGCGATCCGCCTCGTCCCCGCAGACGGCGCAGTGATCGCCCTCTGGTTCGACGCCCGAGAGGTCCCGGTCGGCGGCCCGGCCCGCGGCGCGCTCCGCGCGGTCGTCCTCCGCGAAGGGCACCATCACGATCTCCGCGGCGATCTCGTCTTTGATGACCGTCTCGCAGGCCTCGTCACCGCACCACGGCGTGACGACGTAGCCGCCGTGCTTGCCGATCGTGCCGAGCAGTTCGCTCGTCTCGGCGGCCGTCCGGACGTTCTCGGCGAGGTTCTCGGCGGCGTCCTCGTAGAGTTTCTCGTAAATCTCGTCGAGGTGCGCGTTCGTTTCGTCCACGAGCGATTCACGATCGACAACGTGGTCCGATCCGTCCGGCCGGTGGACAAACGTTGTTTCTTCGTCCGCGACCTCGTTCGGGCCGACCTCGATCCTGAGCGGGACGCCGTTGAGTTCCCACTCGTTGAACTTGAAGCCGGGATTGCGGCCGTCGCGGTCGTCGAGGTGGACGCGGACGCCCGCTTCCTCGAGGTCGGCGGCGATGCCGCTGGCGTACTGGAGCACGTCCTCCTTCGTGTCCTCCTGCCAGATGGGGACGATGACGACCTGCTTGGGCGCGATGGTCGGCGGCAGGACGAGACCCTGATCGTCGCTGTGGGTCATGATGAGCGCGCCCAGCGCGCGCCACGAGAGGCCCCACGAGGTGGTGTGGGCGGTGCGGGTTTCCTCGTCCTCGTCGGCGTAGGTGATGTCGAAGGCCTCGGCGAAACTGGTGCCGAGGTTGTGACTCGTCGCGCCCTGCACGCTCTTGCCGTCGGGCATCAGCGCCTCGACGGTGGTGGTGACGTGCGCGCCGGGGAACTTGTCGTGTTCGGGCTTGCGGCCGCGCAGCACCGGCACCGCCAGCACGTCCTCGTAGAGGCGCTCGTACTGGTCGAGGCGGCGGACCGTCTCGGTCCACGCGCCGTCCTCGTCGCGGTGGGCGGTGTGGCCCTCCTGCCAGAGGAACTCCTTCGTGCGGAAGAACGGCTTCGTCTCCGTGGCCTCCCAGCGCACGACCGAACACCACTGATTCAGGCGCATCGGGAGGTCCCGATGGGAACGGATCCACTGGCTCATGAACGGCGCGATGATGCTCTCGCTGGTGGGGCGCACCGCCAGCGGCTCCTCGAGTTCGTCGTGGCCGCCGTGGGTGACCCACGCCACCTCGGGGTCGAAGCCCTCCACGATGTCCTTCTCGCGTTCGAGGAAGGACTCGGGGATCATCATCGGGAAGTAGGCGTTCTCCACGCCCGTCTCCTCGAACCACGAATCGAGGTGGTCCTGCACGCCCTCCCAGAGCGCGTAGCCGCGGGGTCGCGTGACGATGAAGCCGCCCATCGGCGCGTAGTCGGCGAGGCCCGCCTTCTGAACCACCTCGGCGTACCAGTCGCCGGGGCTGTGCTCCTTGCTCTCGGTGATGCCGAGTTCCTGCTCTCCCATTACCGAACTGGACACGAGCGCGTCGCTTAAAGGCCGCGACACGCCGCCACCTTCATGCTCGCGTCGGCCCCAGTCGGGGCCATGACCGACACCGTCGTCGTCAGCGACGACAAGACGGAGTCCGTGGCGACGGAGCGGGAGGCGCTGACGGCGTTCGCCGACGTCGAGGTCCGACACGTCGCGGCCCACGACGAGGAGTCACTCGTCGAGGCGGGGGCCGGCGCCGACGCCCTCATCGTCGACGCGGCGACGCCAGTGACCGAGCGGGTGCTGGACGCCCTCGACCTCTCCGTCGTCGGCCGCGCGGGCATCGGCGTGGACAACGTCGCCCTCGACGCGGCCGCCGAGCGAGGCGTCACCGTCGTCCACGTCCCCGACTACTGCCTCGACGAGGTGGCGAGCCACGCGTTCTCGCTGCTGCTCGCCTGCGCCCGGGGCAATCCACAGTACGACGCCGCGACCGAGCGCGGCGAGTGGGACTGGACCGCCGGCCGTCCGCTTCACCGCCTGCCGGGATCGGCTCTGGGCCTGCTCGCCTTCGGCAACATCCCGCGCCGCCTGCTCGACTTCGCCGCCGGCTACGACTTCGAGGTGCTGTGTCACGACCCGTACGTCGACGCCGCGACGATGGAGGCCCGCGGCGTCGAACCGGTCGGCTTCGAGGCGCTGCTGGCACGCTCGGATCTGCTCTCGCTCCACGCACCGCTGACCGAGGAGACGGACGCGCTCCTCGACGCCGACGCCTTCGACGCGATGAGCGAGGGGACGGTCCTCGTCAACACCGCCCGCGGCGGCCTCGTGGACATCGGGGCCCTGCGGGACGCGCTGGACGACGGCACGGTGGCGATGGCCGGCCTCGACGTGCTCCCCGAGGAACCGCCCGGCGACGCGTCGCTGGCGAGCCGGGACGACGTGGTTGTCACGCCCCACGTCGGCTGGTACTCCGAGGAGTCACAGGTCGAACTGCGACGCAAGGTCGCCGCCGACGTCGGGCGGGCGCTGACGGGTGCGACGCCCCGGGCCCGCGTCTCGGGCGAGCGCTGGTAGTCACTCCGGGGCGAAGGGGCTTGGCGAGTCGCGCCACGGCCACCCCGGCAGGCGGGTCTGGACCCCGGCCGCGAGCGCCGCGTTTAGGTCGTCCGCGCCCGCCGGGCCCTCTGCGTGGCTGTGCACGTCCGCGTAGTGGAAGGTCGCCTCCGCGAGCAGGCGGAGCGGCTGCTCGCCCGCGATCAGCGCCGCGAGTTCGCGGCCGAGCAGTTCGTCGACCACGAAGCCGGGGTAGTCCTCGGCCACGTCGAGGTCCCGGAGGATGGCGGCGAGGGCGGCCACGTTCACGGCGCGGTCGCCGTCGGCGAAGACGTCCGCCATCGCCCGCCGGTAGTCCGCTGGCTCGACGGGCGGCACGTCGACGCCGAAGGCCTCGCCGAGGGCCCGGCGCACCTCGTTCGTCAGGGGAACGACGGCGTCGGCTCGGTCTAGCAGGCGCGTGCGTTCCTCGCGCACCGACTCGGGGGTGAGACGCATGGCGGCGAGTGGGCCACGGGCGACTTACGGGTTTTGCGAAGGCTTTTATAACCCGCCGCGTGTACGACGTGACAAGCGGGTTCTTCGGTTCCCTGACCCGGAAACAGTCGTACGCCCGCAGATTATCGATGCTATCCTACCGAGCGATCCGGCCTAGTTCCGGTCCCGGCGCGACGACGCGGGACCGAGCGCGGGCTGGCGCTCTCCATTCAAGCCATGAGCAAGGTTGAGCAAGAACTCGAAGACATCCAGCAGACGATCGAAGAGGAGATTCCGTCGAACATCACCGTCACGTCAGTCAAGTACGAGGGTCCAGAGCTGGTGGTCTACACGCGCCACCCCAAGGAGTTCCACCGCGACGGGGACCTCGTGCGCCGCCTCGCCTCCAAACTCCGGAAGCGGATCACCGTCCGCCCTGACCCCGAGGTCCTCTCGCGTCCCGACCAGGCCCGCGACCGCATCCTCGACGCCCTCCCGGACGAGGCGGGCGTCACGGACCTCGACTTCCACGAGGACACCGGCGAGGTCGTCATCGAGGCCGAGAAGCCGGGCATGGTCATCGGCCGCCACGGCTCGACGCTCCGCGAGATCCAGCAGGAGGTCGGCTGGACCGCCGACGTGGTGCGGACGCCGCCCATCGAGTCCTCGACCGTCTCGAACGTCCGGAACTTCCTGAAACAGGAGCGCGACGAGCGCCGCGACATCCTCGAACGGGTGGGCCGCCAGATCCACCGCGAGGAACTCTCCGACGAGGAGTGGGTCCGAATCACCACGCTGGGCTGCTGTCGCGAGGTCGGCCGCGCCTCCTTCATCCTCTCGACGCCCGAGTCTCGCATCCTCATCGACTGCGGCGACAAGCCGGGCTCCCCCGACGACGTGCCCTACCTGCAGGTGCCCGAGGCGCTTGGCGCCGGCGCGAGCAACCTCGACGCGGTCGTGCTCACCCACGCCCACCTCGACCACTCGGCGCTGGTCCCCCTCCTCTTCAAGTACGGGTACGACGGCCCGATCTACACGACGGAGCCGTCCCGGGACCTGATGGGCCTGCTCACCCTCGACTACCTCAACGTGGCCAGCAAGGAGGGCCGCTCCCCGCCCTACGACTCCGAGATGGTCCGCGAGGCGATCAAGCACACCATCCCCCTCGAGTACGGCGACGTGACCGACATCGCGCCAGACGTGAAGCTGACACTCCACAACGCCGGCCACATTCTGGGCTCGGCGGTCTCGCACTTCCACATCGGCGAGGGCCTGTACAACGTCGCGTTCTCCGGCGACATCCACTACCGGGACACGCGCCTGTTCAACGGCGCGGTCAACGACTTCCCCCGCGTGGAGACCCTCGTCATGGAGTCGACCTACGGCGGTCGCAACGACTACCAGACGGACCAGGAGGACTCCGAGCGCAAACTGAAGGAGGTCATCAACCGAGCCTACGAGCGCGACGGGAAGGTCCTGATCCCGGCCTTCGCTGTCGGCCGGTCTCAGGAGATGATGCTCGTCCTCGAAGAGGCGATGCGGAACGGCGACATCCCGGAGATGCCGGTCCACCTCGACGGGATGATCTGGGAGGCGACCGCGATCCACACGACCTACCCCGAGTACCTCCGCGACGACCTGCGGGACCGCATCTTCCACGAGGACCAGAACCCGTTCCTCGCCGACCAGTTCAACCACATCGACGGCGGCGAGGACGAGCGCAAGGAGGTCGCCGACGGCGGCCCCTGCATCGTCCTCTCGACGTCGGGGATGGTTGAGGGCGGCCCGATCATGTCGTGGCTCCGCCACGTCGGGAGCGAGGAGGACTCCACGCTCGCCTTCGTCGGCTATCAGGCCCAAGGGACACTGGGCAGTCGCATCCAGAACGGCTGGGACGAGATTCCGATCTCGGACCGCGACAGCGTCCGCGGCGAGACGCTCACCCTGAACATGAACGTCGAGACGGTCGACGGCTTCTCCGGGCACGCCGACCGACAGGGCCTGATGGACTTCGTGCGGACGATGAACCCCCGGCCCGAGAAGGTGCTTTGTGTCCACGGCGACGAGTCCTCCGTGCAGGACTTCTCCTCGGCGCTGTACCACGAGTTCAACATGCGGACGTTCGCGCCGAAGAACCTGGAGACGTTCCGCTTTTTATAACCCACTTTTTGGCGCGGGGAGCGGCGCACGCCGCGCCGCTCGCCGGCCAAAAACGTGGGGAAAATGCGCGCGGCCTCCCGCTCGTCGGCCGCGCTCCTGCTCGCTCGCGCCGCTCGCTCGCAGTCTCTATCTCGCTCCGCCTCCGCTTCCGCACAGCACCGCCTCCGCCTCCGCCTCCGCACCGCGCCGCTCCGCCTCCGCCTCCGCACCGCGCCGCTCCGCCTCCGCTTCCGCACAGCACCGCGCCGCTCCGCCTCCGCTTCCGCACAGCACCGCGCCGCTCCGCCTCCGCTTCCGCACAGCACCGCGCCGCTCCGCCTCTGCACCGTAAGCGGGGTCAGACCGCGTCCTGACCCTCGGCGCCGGTGCGGATCTGTCGCGCGCCCTCGACCGGCAGGACGAACACCTTGCCGTCGCCGGGCGCGCCGGTGTGTGCGGCGTCGGCGATGGCGTCGACCACGTCCGCGGTCGGCACGTCCGCGACGACGCACTCGATTTTGACCTTCTGGTGGAGGTCGACGGTGTACTCCTCGCCGCGCCACTGCCCCGTCTTCGCGGGCTGGGACCCCCGGCCCGAGACGGTCGTGACCGAGAGCGAGGGGGCGCCGACCTCCGCGAGGGCCTGCTTCACCTCCGCGAGACGGTCCGGGCGGACGAAGGCCATCACCAGCGCGGGACCCTCCGTGCCGCCGTCGGGGCGCAGCACGCGGCCGCCGTCGACCGCGACCCCGTCCTCGCGGCCGAACTCGGGGTAGGTCTCGACGCCGTGTTCGGCGATGTCGAGGCCCTCGACCTCGTGGGAGCGGGAGACGCGGATCTGACCGAGCACCTTCAGCGTCCCGAACACGAGGAGCGTCGCGAGGAAGGTCCAGAGGCCGATGACCGCGACGCCGGCGATCTGGCCGGCGAGGCTCACGCCCGCGTCGGGCACCGTCAGAAACGGGACGCCGACGAGGACCGCACCGAGGATGCCCGAGGAGCCGTGGACCGGGAAGACCGCACACACGTCGTCGATGCCGAGGCGCTTCTCGACGAACCCGAAGACGACCGGCAGTTGGGCGCCCGCGAGGCCGCCGATGACCAGCGCGCCGTACCAGGTGATGAGGTCGGTGTTCGCGGTGATGCCGACGAGGCCCGCCAGCATCCCGTTCGCGACGTACAGCGTGTCGACCTTCTTGGTCTTGTAGAGCGAGACGAGGGCCGCACCCATCGCGCCCGCAGCCATCCCGAGCGTGGTGGTGAGCGCGACGCGCCCGACGTAGGCGAAGTCCGCCAGTTCGGTCGCGTCGCCGTTGAGCGGGAACGCGGCCGTGCCCACGTTGAAGCCGTACCAGCCAAAGGCGAGGACGAGCGTCCCCAGCACCGCGAAGGTGATGGAGTGGCCCGGAATGACGTTCGCCGAGCCGTCGTCCTCGAAGCGCCCGATGCGCGGGCCGAGAATCCACGCCGCGGTGAGCGCCGCGATGCCGCCCATCCCGTGGACGATCATCCCGCCCGCGAAGTCGGCGAAGCCGGCGCCGAACCAGTCGCCGAAGGCCCCCTGTGCGGAGAGCAGTCCCTCGCCCCACGTCAGGCCGAGGACGACGGGGTAGACGACCGCCGCGAGCGCCACGGTGTAGGTGACGTAGGCCCGGAGCTTCATCCGGCCCGCGACGGCGCCGGAGACGATGGTCGCGGCGGTCATCGCGAACACCGCGCCGAACAGCCAGTCGACCCACGCGAGTTGCTGGGCGGGGTCGAGGATGGCGACCACGCCGCCGTAGGACCCGCCACCGCTGACCGCGCCGACGAAGTCACCGATCCCCGAGCCGACGAGGAAGAAGACGGTGACGCCGACGCTCCACGTCAGCATGTTCTTGGTGAGCTGGTTCGCCACGTTCTTCGAGCGGACCTGCCCCGCCTCCAGCATCGCGAAGCCGGCGTGCATGAAGAAGACGAGGAACGTCGCGGTCAGGATCCACGAGTAGTTGACCGCTTGCGCGACCGCGCCACCGTCTACCACGGTCGGCCCACCCCGTTCGACGAGCTAATCACACGTTCGTTTGGTTCTACTCCAGTTCCGTTCGCCATCGTCACGCACATCACGCCGACCCCGAACCATCGGTCGCATTTAGTTCTTGTTTCTGAAATATTAATACGGTTGGGTGTCCCTAAGTCGGATATTAAGACGAAGAGTGACGAATCAGTCACTCGATCCGACCGATAGCGAATGCTCGGCCAGTTTCGCGGCGGTTCGGCGGCGGGATGCGAGGCCGTCCGCGTCGGACGAGCGCTCTCGACCGGCGCCAGATCGACGCTCACCCGATGGCGGAAGTTCGCGACCGGGCAGTTCTGGTGTGTCGAGACGGCTGGCGGCGCGGTCCAGTCACGCCGACCGGCAGCGACGCGTGGAATGTGCGGACTAACCCGAGGTCCGGGCTGCCGTCCACCCGGCGTACGAGAGGAGGCCGCTGCCGCCGGCGAGCAGAAAATAGGCCACGGGCATCACTCGGCCCGGTACCGCGAGGTCGAGGAGCGCCGCGTCGCCGGCCACCCGGACCGCGTTCCCGGTCAGCAGTTCCGCCAGCAGCGCCGCCAGCACGCCGGCGGCGAGGAGGACGGCCCCGATTCCGAGGCGTTTCGAGATCCCCTCGGCGAGCACGAGCGCAGCGTACGGACAGAGAACGAGGAGAAAGAGCGCGCCCCATTCGGGGAGGCTGTGCCAAATCCGGTGAGGGGCGCGGGTGACGCTCCACGGCAGGAGGACGCCGACGGCGACGAGCGCGACTCCGGAGAGGACCGCGGTCTCCGAGGCCGGGCGCCGCGACCCCGCCGCCGTGATGACGCCGCCGAGACCGCCGAGGACCGCCAGCGCGCCGCCCCCGATCGCGAGGGAGGGGCCGCGACGGAGCCCGGTATCGACGCTGGGAGGGACCGAAGGCGACGCGTGGGTTTCGAGGCCGACCCCGGGCACGAAGAGCGGGAGCGCCACGGCCCAGATGGCGACCCCACCGATCACGACGAAACTCGCTCGACGCGCGTCCCAGCCGGTCACGGCGAGCGCCGCGATCCCGGCGGCGGCGAAGAGAACGAGCCACCCGCCGCCGTGCGCGAGACCCGACGCCGTGAACTCGGCGGCCGTCACGGGGATGCCGACGTCAGAGCCGGGGTCCCTCAAGACGGCAAACAGAGCGTCGAAGAGGGCCAAAACGAGGAGGAGCGACGCCACGCCGGTCCGCACGAGGACGGTGCGCGGTGCGCGCTCGCCCGGCGCGAGGAGGCTCGCGTAGCCGAGTCCGACGGCGACGAGCGCGGCCAGCGCGACGTCTACCCATCCGAACGGGGCCATCTCGCCGGGCGGATGCGGTCCGACGTAGGTGAGCCACGGCGACAGCGCGCCGAGCGCGGCGACGGTCGCCCCGAGCAGCGCAGTGCCCCGAGCGGCGCGGGCAGCATACGACACGGGAGGAAGTTTTAGTGAACTATCATAAATCCCCGGCCCAACGGGCACCGACGGCCGTCAGTCCCCGGCGTCCGCCGGGTCCACGACCGTCCCGGCCGCGGGGTCGACGCCGACCTGCTCGCAGCTGTCCGCGAGCGGGCACGCCTCCGGCCCGTCGAGACACGCCGGGTTGCGGGCGGAGCAGTAGTCCCGGCCGAACTGGATGGTCGCGGTGTGGCCGAAGCCGCACTTCTCTCCCGGCACCGTGGCCTCCAGGACGTCGCGAACCTCGTCCGGATCGGCGTCCGCCGGCGCAATCCCGAGGCGGCGATAGATCCGGTGGACGTGCGTGTCGACGGGGAAGACGCCCTCGCGTCCGCCCGCGAACAGGAGGACGCAATCCGCGGTCTTCGGGCCGACGCCGTCGAACTCCAGCAGGCGGTCCCGAACGTCGCCAGGGTCTTGCTCGCGGACGAAGGCGTCGAAGCCCGACTCGCCGCCGTACTCCTCGCGGATCTCGTCGGCGATGGCGACGATGCGGCGGGCCTTCTGGTTGTAGAGGCCGGCGCTCTCGATGGTCGTCGCGAGCGCGTCGACGTCGGCGTCAGCGAGGGCCGCCGCGAGGTCGTCCCCGCCGTACCGCTCCAGCAGCGCGTCGTGGGCGGGTTGGCTCGCCACGTCGGCGGTGTTCTGCGAGAGGATCGTGCGGACGAGACACTCGAAGGCGTCGCGGCCGCCGTAGGTCTTCTGCCAGTACAGGTCGCCGAGGCGGTCCACCACGGCCTCAGCCCGGGTGTCCGCGGTTTCCGCGTCGAACGTCGCCGCCGCGCCGCCGCCCGAGGGCCCGCCGGAGATGTTCTCGGCTGGTTCCTCCGCCATGTGCGGGGATTGGCGTCGACGGCCAAAAAGTCACGCCACGCGGAGCGTGAGCGTGAGATCGGCGCCGTCCGCGAGGGCCGCAACGAGGTCCCGATCGAGGGACGCCGCCGCGCCGTCTGCACCCACCGCGACCGTCCGGTCGTCCACGTAGTCGCTCGTCCGGATCACCGCGCTCCGGTCGCTCTCGAAGGTCAGATCGGGGTCGCCGCGTGCGGTGATCGCATCCTCGTGGCCGGCCGCGGCGAACGTGGCGGTGACTGTCGCGTCGGCGTCGCGACAGGCCTCGACGAACGCGGGATCGAAGTCGGCGGCGGCGCGGTCGGCCTCGATCCCGACGATGCAGTCGCCGGCGGGCGTGAGGAAGTCGTCGGTCGTCACCTCGACGGTGCTCTGGTGGGCCGCAGCCACGTGTTCGTGGCCGGTGGCCCGGATCGTCTCCTCCATGGACGGCGGTTGCGCGGACGCGGGGTAAGCCCCGCGATCAGGACTGGACGACCGTGATCGTCACCGCGCCGCAGTCACACTCGTAGGCGCGCCGCTCCCCGTCGGCCGTCTCGACGGCGAGGTGGCACGCGTCGGGGGCGAGCGGGCGATCACACGCTTCACAGGCCGCCGTGACGCTGTCGAGGCCGAGCATGGCAACACCGGGAACCCCCACGTACCTATACCTCCGCCAACCGTGGAGTGAAAGTGAAACTGGTCGCGGGGTGTGCGAACTAGTTGCGAAGCCTCTGCGACCGTAAATATTAAAGTCGCGGACGGAATAGTGAGTGATACCAGAACGCCACCGGCGTTCGGCCTGTATCGGCGGACGAACACGATGATCCGGAATTCCTCTCAGAGTCGGACACAGTTGTTCGTAGCCGCGCGGCCGACGGTCTCGGTGGCGGGTTGGGATCGCAAGGGTTTAACCACGCATGGCAGCGCAAGAAACACTGGAAGTGTCATCGGCAGACGAACTTATCACGGACGAAGAGCTTCAGGAGAACTCCAAGGGCGAGCTGATCAAGCTCGCCGGGCAGTTCCGCGACCGGCGGAACGAGCTGAACCAGCTCGCTAGCGAGCGGGCCTCGGATCGGGACGACCTCAACGCGCGAACGCGCGAGCAGGTCGACGAGGCCCAGTCCCACCGCGAGAAGCGGGACACGCTCAACGAGCGCGTTCAGGAGCACAAGGAGGTCCGCAACCGCCTCAACGCGAAGGCCAACGAACTGTTCGACGAGGTCGAGCAGAAGAAGTCCGACCTCGAACTCGACGAGGGCAAGGACCTCGACCAGCTCGAAGAGGAGATCGAGGACCTCGAGTTCAAACAACAGACCGAGGTGCTGGGGCCGGAGGCCGAGCGCGAACTCATCGAGAAGATCGAGGACAAGCGCGAGGAGTACCAGGACCGAAAGGAGAAACTCGAGGAGACCGACGACCTCGACGAACTGGTCGACGAGGCCGAGAGCGTGCGCGCCGAGGCGAGCAAGCACCACGAGAAGGTGACGACGCTCGCGGACCGCGCCCAGAAGCACCACAACCAGATGATCGAGGCCTACCGGGAGGCCGACGACGTCCGTGACGAGGCCGACGAGATGCACGAGGCCTTCGTCGAGGCCCAGGAGGCGGCCGACGCCCACCACGAGGCCTTCGTGCGCGTCCAGAAGCGCCTGCGCGAACTCGACAAGCAGGAGGAGGAGGAGCGCCAGACCGAGCGCGAGGAGAAGCGCGAGGAGGCCCGCGAAGAGGCCGAGGAGATCTACGAGCGCTTCAAGGAGGGCGAGACCCTCGACACCGAGGACCTCCGCAAACTGCAGAAGACCGGCCTGCTCTAAGCCACTTTTAAGCGGTTCGCGGTTCTGCGGTTCGCATGGCACCGAACAGCGTGCCGAGACGCATCGGCAGAGCCGTCTGCATCCTGCTCGTGGGCGCGGCGTTCGCCGCCGCGGGGTGGGCGCTCTTCGTCCGCGTCCCCGAGGGCGACCTCGCGGTGTTGCTCGGCGTTCTCCTCGTCGTGGGCGTCGCGGTGACCGGCCTGCGGATCGGCCGCAGCGTCGCCGCGAGTCTGGTTCCGGGGTACAACGTCGCGGAGGTCGCGGTCGAGGGGCCGATCACCAGAGAGAGCGGCGGCGCGGTCCCGGCGGGCCCGGTCGGCGCCGGCGCGGACGCCATCGTCGACCAGATCGAGGCGGCCGACGAGAGCGCGGCGGACGCGCTCCTGCTGAAACTCGACACGCCGGGCGGCGAAGTCGTGCCGAGCGACGACATCCGACTGGCGGTCGAGGCCTTCGACGGGCCGGTCGTCGCCTACTGCACGGACCTCTGTGCGAGCGGGGGCTACTGGATCGCCGCCGGCTGTGACCACGTCGTCGCCCGCGAGGGCTGTCTGGTGGGCAGCATCGGCGTCATCGGCTCCCAGGTCAACGCCGCGGGCCTCGCGGAGAAACTCGGGCTCTCCTACGAGCGCATCGCCGCGGGCGAGTTCAAGGACGCCGGGACCTCGCTGAAGGAACTCGAGGCGGCCGAGCGCGAGTACCTGCAGGGCATCGTCGACGGCTACTACGATGACTTCGTGGACCGCGTGGCCGAGGGGCGAGACCTCGACGCCGACGCCGTGCGCGACACCGAGGCGAAGGTGTTCCTCGGCCCGGAGGCCCGGGACCTGAACCTGATCGACGCGGTCGGGACCCGCGACGACGCACTCGACGAGGTGGAAACCCACACCGGCGAGGCGGCGGCAGTCCAGCAGTTCGAACCGGACCGGCCCCTGTCGATGCGGTTGGGGCGCACCGCCGCGGCGGTCGCGGCCGGCGTCGCGGCCGGCGCGTCTCGGGGCCTCGACGAAGGGCGGTTTCGGTTCCGCTGAGCGGACTCGCGCCAAGAGTTGGGTTTTTGGTGAGTGGCACCCTACCGTGCGTACGTGCAAACGCTCGTCGTCTGCGTCGATCGGACGGGCGACGTCCCCGCGAAGACGGGTGCCGACGTGCCACTCGCCGGACGAGAGGCCGTCGAGTCGCTCGTCGTCGACCTGGGCGTCGCGGACCCCGAGGACAGCGCCGTCAACGCGCTGCTGGAGAGCCTGCGGGTCGCCGACGACCTCGACGGCGAGGCCGACGTGGCGGTCGTCTCCGGCGCCTCCGAGGACGTGGTGAGCGCCGACCGGGCCGTCGCCGCGCAGGTGGACGACCTGCTAGCGACCCACGACCCCGACTCGGTGGTCGTCGTCATCGACAGCGCCGAGGACGAGCGGCTGGTCCCCGTAATCGAGAGTCGGGTCCCCGTCGACGGCGTCGACCGCGTCGTCGTGCGGCAGGCCCGGGACCTCGAATCCACCTACTACCTGCTGAAGCAGTTCCTCGCCGACGAGGAGATGCGGGCGACCGTGCTGGTCCCGCTCGGCATCGTCCTCCTCGTCTTCCCGGCGCTGATGGCGCTCGCGAGCGTCGCGACCGCCGCCGCGGCGATGACGGCCGTGATCGGCCTCTTTCTCCTCTACAAGGGACTGGGCGTCGACGACCACGTGGCCGACCTCCCCGAGCAGGTGCGCACGGCGCTGTACTCCGGACAGGTGTCGATCGTCACCTACGTCGTCGCGGCGGGGCTGGCGCTCGTCGGCCTGTTCGCCGGTGGCCTCGCCGTCTCGGATCGCTCCGGCGCGCCGGCGCTGGTCGCCGTGACGGCCTTCGCCTACGAGGGCGTGCCGTGGCTCGCGCTTGCGGGCCTCGCGGCCAGCAGCGGGCGCCTCGTCGACGAGGCGATCCGGGCGGACCGCCTGCGCTCCTCCTACCTCAACCTCCCGTTCGTCGTGGTCTCGGTCGGCTTCGTGGTGCGGGGCTTCTCCGCGTACTTCCTCGAACGCGGGGGCCACGCGTCCGCATTCTCGCTTCCCCCGGTCACGGCGGGCCCCGTCGCCTTCGCCGGCCTGACGCTGACGCCGGAGCAGCGACTCGCGGCGTTCGTGCTCGCGGGCTTCGCCGTCAGCCTCGTGGGCCTGCGGGTCGCCACCGCGTTCGGCGGCACGGAGATCGAGGAGCCCGACGAACTCGTGGAGTGACGGAGCGAGGGGCCTATGTGTGTCGCCGGCCTCCTGCCGACCATCATGACGTGGGTGAGCCTGTTCTCGGGCGGGAAAGACTCCTCGTGGGCACTTTACCGGGCGCTGGCGTCCGGCCGCGACGTGTCGCGGCTTGTCACCGTCCACCCCGGCGAGGAGTCGTACATGTACCACGTCCCGGCGACGCGGCTGGCGGGTCTCGCCGCCGAGAGCGTCGGCATTCCGCTGCTGGAGGTCGAGGCCGACGATCTGGGGGCCGCCGAGGCCACCGACGCCGGTGCGCAGGGCGACGCGGAACTGGAGCCGCTGGAGGCCGCGCTGACCGAGCTGGGCGACGTGACCGGCGTCGTCGCGGGCGCCGTCGAGAGCGCCTACCAGACCGACCGCATCGAGGGGATGTGCGAGCGCCTCGACGCGGAGCTGTTCGCCCCGCTCTACGGCGAGGACCCCGAGAGGCTCGCCGAGCAGATGCTCGACGCGGGCTTCGAGATCCAGATCGTACAGGTCGCGGCCTACGGCCTCGACGAGTCGTGGCTCGGCCGGACCCTCGATCGGGCGGCGCTGTCGGACCTGCAGGCCCTGAACGAGGAGTACGGCGTCCACGTCCTCGGCGAAGGCGGCGAGTTCGAGACGCTCGTGACCAACGGCCCGCACATGGATCGAGCCATCGACCTCGACTACGAGACCGTCTGGCAGGGGGACCGCGGGCACCTGCGGATCACCGACGCGCGCCTCGTCTAGGCGCCGTCGATCTGCGTGTGGGCGCCGACCACGGCGCCGGAGAAGTCGATGTTCGCGAGGTGGGTCGCCTCGTCGACGATGGAGTCCCGAACGTCACAATCGCGGAGCGTCGCGTCCGGGAAGACCACCGAGCGATCGACGCTGACGTCCCGGAGTTCGGCGCCGCTCATCACGTGCACGTCGTCGCCCAGCGTCGTGTCCTCGACGACGGCGTCGTCGGCGACGAGCGTGTCGCCGTCGAGTTCCCACGCGACGGCGTCGAGGTAGCTCTGAGGCGTGCCGATGTCGAACCACGCGCCGTCGAAGGAGAAGGCGTGGACCGGCTCGCGGTTCTGGAGCCACTGGATGAACCAGCCCGGTTCGTCGGGGTTGTTGCCGCCGGACAGGTACTCGGAGAGCATCGGAAGCGTATCGGCGGTGAACGCGTAGCAGGCGATGGAGATCAGACTGCTCTGGGGGTCGTCGGGCTTCTCCTGGAAGTCCACGACGCGGTCGCCGTCGAGTTCGACCGCGCTGTACGCCTTCGTCTCCTCGGGGGCGCCCACGTCGTAGGCCGCGACGGTGGGAGTCCCGTTCTCCTCGAAGAAGTCGAGGAAGTCGCTGATTTCGAAGCTGATGACGTTGTCGCCCGCGATGACGAGCGTGTCCTCGTCGACGCCCTCCCGCTCGACGAGTTGGGCGAGGGCGCCGACGACGCCGAACTTCTCGTCCTCGTCGCTCGTCTCCTCGACGCTGAGGGTGGGCTTCTCGTAGGGGCGCTCCGCGAGGTGTGCCCGGAAGTCGTCGGCGAAGCGCTCGTTCGTGGAGACGTACACCTCCGAGACCCGGTCGTCTTCCTCCAGCGCCTCGAAGACGTGGTCGATCATCACGGTGTCGCCGATCGGCAGGAACATCTTCGGGCGGTTCTTCGTGATGGGCCACAGCCGCGTCGCGTAGCCCCCTGCGAGAACGACGGCCTTCATGGCCCGACGGTGACCCGGGACCGGTAAGGCCTTTTTCATTCGGGGAGTAACCGACCGCATGCGCGAGGCCGAGGAGACGACGCGCGAGCGGATCGCGGCGGCGCTCCGCGAGGAGACGTTGACGCCGAAAGAAGTCGCCGCGGAGTTCGACGTGACCGCCGCGGCCGCGCTCGACCACGTGGGCCACGTCGCCCGCTCGCTGGCAGAGGCCGACGAGGACCTGCTCGTCCGCCCGCCGGAGTGTCGGGAGTGCGGTTTCGACGGCTTCGACGACCCGCTGAACCGCCCCTCTAGGTGCCCGGAGTGCAAGGCAGAGCGGGTCGCGGACCCCGCATTCCGGGTGGAGTAGTCAGGGACAGGAGAAATCAGAGTAGTAGCTGCCGGGTCGAAGGCCCGCGACGGACGAGAAAGTCTCATCCCAGGGGTCGGTGACCAACGTGAGAACCGCGACAGCGCAGTCACTTTCCTTGGGGGCGCTACTACCATCCAGGGACCAAGTACGGAGTGAGAGGTCGACCTCGGGGCCCGCGACGGCGTACGTCAGTTCGTAGGTCGCCGGGTCGGTGTCCCAGTCGGCCTGCACGCTGAGCGCATCGTCGTCGCCGCCGACCGCGACGCGCCGGTCGAGGACCGTCTCGCCGTCGCGGTCGAGACGCACGGCGACCTCGTGGGGATCGGCCAGCGGCGACTGGACGCGCAGGCCCGCGAGGCTGACGCCACCCGAGCCGCCGAGGGCGCTACACCCCGCGAGGCCCAGCGTTCCGGTGGCGGCCATCGTTCGAAGCACGTCTCGGCGGCGAGTGCGACCCGCGCGTTCCATTGCGCGGTTCTTGTTATCTGTTTGACTGTAACGCTGTCGGTGGGCGAATGGCGGCACTCAGAACTTCACGTTCGACTGCGAGACGCGGTCCGCAGGGCCCGAGTCTTCCGGGCCGGTCCCGACGAACTCGAAGTCCGGGTCGTCGAAGAAGACAGCGCCGTCGGCCACCGTCACGCCCACGTCTTTCAGATAGGCGCCCTCGCACGGCCCGTACGTACATTCGCCCGTGTCGGCCGCGAAGAACGCGCCGTGGTTGGCACAGACGAGTTCGCCGTCGCGGTGTGGCACGCCCGAGCCCTTGTCGAGCGGGATGTGCGTGAAGTGCTGGCACTCGTTGAGCCACCCCCGAATCGCGCCGTCCGCGAGGCGGACGAGGATGGCCTCACGGACCGCATCCTGGTCGTCGCGCACCCGGAACAGGACCGATCCGTCCTCGGGCACCTCCTCGACGTCGGCGATGTGGGGACCGTCCATGGAGACCCCGTAGTCGACAGGCCCTCTTCAGCCTGAAGATTCGGGTCAGTAGTGCCGCCGCTCCACGAGGGCGTCGAAACGCTCGGCGAGGCGGTCGGTGACGGGGCCGCCGCCGATCTCCTCGCCGTCGAGGGTCGCGACCGGGCGGACCTCCCACGTCGTGTTCGTCAGGAACGCCTCGTCGGCCCGGCGCACGTGGGCGGGGTCGTAGGCGCCCGTCTCGACCGGGATGCCCGCGTCGGCGGCCAGTTCGCGGACGACGCGGCGCGTCACGCCCGGCAGGACGGGGCCGTCGAGGGCCGGGGTGTGGAGGGTGCCATCGCGGACGAAGAAGACGTTGCTCGCCGCGCCCTCCGCGACGTGGCCCTCAGCGTCACACAGCAGGGCTTCGTCCGCCTCGGCGTCGATGCGCGCGAGGACGCCGTTCAGGTAGTTGTGGGTCTTCGCCCGGGCCGGGAGCGCCGCGTCCGGGACGCGCTGGACGTCCGCGGTGGCGACGCCGGCCGGGTCGTCCCACACCGAGTCGCCCCCGGGTCCGCCCCGCGGGAGGGGTTTGACGATCACCACGACCGTCGGATCGACGGCGGAGTCGGGCGTGAGTTTGCCCGACTGGACGCCACGAGTCAGCGAGAGGCGCACGTAGGCCTCTGCGAGGCCGTTCGCGGCCAGCGTCTCCCTGACTCGGGCGCGGCAGTCCTCGGGGACGGCCTCGGGCATCCCCAGCGCCGCGCAGGTCTCGCGCAGTCGGTCGGCGTGGGCGTCCCACTCGAACACCGTGCCACCGTAGGCCCGCAGCGTCTCGAAGGCCGCGTCGCCGTACTGGAACCCCCGGTCACGCACCGAGACCGCGGCCTCCTCGGCGGGGACGAGGCGGCCGTCTACGTGATATCGCATGGCACCCCCGCATCGGTCAAAAAGTTCGCGAGCAGTCGCTTGCCGAGGCCGAGCCGCCGCGGGTCCGCCGGGCGCCCGGTCAGGATGCTCTCGGGGTGGAACTGCACCCCGACGTGGGGCTTCTCGCGGTGGCGGACCGCCATCACGACCGCGCGCTCGTCGTCGGTCCGGGCGGTCTCGGCGAGGCAGTCCGGGATGTCCGCCCGGTCGACGGCCAGCGAGTGGTAGCGGCCGACCTGAAACCGGTCGGGGAGGCCCGCGAAGACGCCAGCGCCGTCGTGGCGGATCGTCGAGGGCTTGCCGTGGACCACGGCGTCGGCGTGGCCGACCGGCGCGCCGTTGACGGCACACAGCGCCTGATGGCCGAGACAGACCCCGAGCGTCGGGTAGTCGGTGCGAAACACGTCCATCGAGACGCCCGCGTCCCGGGGGGTGCCCGGCCCGGGTGAGACGACGACGGCGTCGGGATCGAGGGCCTCGATCCCCGCGCGGTCGATAGCGTCGTTGCGCCGCACCACCACGTCGGCGGCGAGTTCGCCGACGTACTGGACGAGGTTGTAGACGAAGGAGTCGTAGTTGTCGACGACGAGGACCGTCACCGTCGCACCTCCATGTCCGCGCAGTCGCCGAGCGCCTCGTCGACGGCGGTCACGAGCGCGCGGGCCTTCGCGAGCGTCTCGTCGTACTCCCGGTCGGGCACCGAGTCGTGGACGACGCCCGCGCCGACCCGGAGGTGGTACTCGTCGGCGTGGCGCACGAGCGTCCGGATGACGATGTTGAGCGTCGCGTCGCCGTCGAAGGCGACCGCGAACATCGACCCGGTGTAGGGGCCGCGGCGGGTCGCCTCCACCCCGTCGATGATCGCCATCGTCGACGGCTTCGGCGCGCCGGTGATGGTGCCGCCGGGGAAGACGGCCGCCACGGCGTCGGCGAGCGAGGTGCCGGGCCGCAGGCGCCCCTCGACGCGGGAGACGAGGTGCATCACCTCGCTGTACCGGTCCACGCGGCGGTACTCCGGGACGGAGACGGAGCCGTACGCGCAGACCTTCCCGAGGTCGTTGCGCTCCAGGTCGACGAGCATCGCGTGCTCGGCTCGCTCCTTCTCGTCGGAACGCAGGTCGGCCTCGAACGCGGCGTCCTCGGCGGGCGTGTCGCCCCGGGGTCGCGTCCCGGCGATGGGTTCGGTCTCGACCCGGTCGCCGGTCCGCCGGAGGAGGAGTTCGGGGCTCGCACTCACGAGGTCGACGCCCGGGAACTCCACCAGTCCCGCGTAGGGCGCGGGGTTCACCCGCCGGAGCGCGGCGTAGGCGTCGACCGGGTGGACGGCGGCCGGCGCGCGCAGTCGCTGGGACACGTTCGCCTGAAACGTGTCGCCGTCGCGGACGCGCTCCTTGACCGTGCGGACCCGGTCCGCGAAGGCGTCCCGGCCGCAGTCGCTCTCGAAGGCCGCCGCGTCGGCGTCGGCGGGTGCGGAGCCTGCGTCGGGGTCACCCTCGCGGATGCGGGCCGCGAAGTCCGCCAGCATCCCGAGCGCCCGCTCGTAGTCAGCCTCGGGGTCGGTGACGCGGGGCGCGGCGACGAGGTAGAGCGGCGCGCCGGCGTGTGGCTCCCGCCACGCCGCCACGACGGGATAGGTGCCGACCTGCAACCGAGGGAGCGCGCGGTCGGCGGCCGCGCTCTCGGGCAGCGCTTCGAGGTCCCGGACCGCGTCGTAGGAGAGCCACCCGAACAGGCCCCCCGGATAGGGCACCGGACAGTCGCCGCGGACGAGCGCCTCGTCGGCGAGTGCGGCGTCGAGGGCGTCGACGGCGGGGCCGTCCGTCGCGTCGACCGCAGCGAAGTCGGTCGGCTCGACGCCGAAGTAGCCCCACCCGGGCTGGCCGCCCGTCGTCTCGTAGTAGAAGGCCGGCGCGTCGCCGCGGGCGCGCCGGTAGGCCGCGAAGGGGTCCGCGGCGAGACGGGCCACCACGGGGACGCGGACGCCCGGCGGCCCCCGGGCCGCGCGGGTCCGGAACGCCGCTTCCGTGGTGACCGGCCGCACGTCGGTCATGGCCGCGAGGAGGCGCCGCCGCCCAAAAGGGGTGCCGGTTCTACCGGAGGCGCGCCTCGGCGCGCTCGATCCAGTCGACGATGCGGCCGGCGCCGATGTCGGTCTCCTCGGCGAGCGCGTCGGCGTCGGCGGCCGCGAGGTCGCCGACCGTCTCGACGCCCGCGTCGGCGAGGCGCTCGCCGTACGCCGGCCCGATGCCCGAGATGCTCTCGACGGACTCGGCGGCCGGACCCTCCGCGGCGTCGCCGGGCGGGGAGGCGGACTCGTCGGGTTCCGCCTCGGTGTCCTCCTCGTCCTCGGACTCCGCTTCCTCGGCCGCCGGTTCGGCCTCGTCGTCGGCGTCCTCGTCAGTCTCTGGCTCAGCCTCGTCGTCGTCCGATTCGTCCTCGTCCTCGGTGTCGGGCGCGTCCGGTTCCTCGTCGGCGACGCCCGTCTCGGCCGCGGCGTCGCCGCCCGACTCGTCGTCGGGTTCCCGCTCGACGGTCACGCTGACCTCCTCGTGGCTCCGGTTCTCGGACGACCCGCCGAACAGCGACTTGATCCGGTCCAGCAGTCCCATTTTCCGATCTGTTCTCGGGGCGATTACTTAAAGCCCCTCCCGGAGTGCGGCGTTCATCGCGCTCACGGGCGCGTCGCGGCCGGTCCAGCGCTCGAACGCGGCGACGCCCTGATACAGGAGCATCCACGCGCCGTCGACGGTCTCGGCCCCGGCCGCGTCGGCGTCCCGGAGCAGTCGGGTCTCCAGCGGCGTGTAAACGGCGTCCATCACCGCGAGGTCGGCGTGGAGCGCGTCCGCGGGCACGGGGGAGCGGTCCTCCTCCATCCCGACGCTGGTGGCGTTGACGAGGAGGTCCGCCTCCGGAACGAGGTCCGGCAGGGCGTCGAGACCGTGGCCGGTCGCCCCCACGTCCTCGGCGAGTCGCTCGGCGCGCTCCGCGGTGCGGTTCGCGACGTGGACCGTCGCGCCCGCGTCGGCGAGCATCACCGCGATTGCGCGGGCCGCACCCCCCGCGCCGACGAGGACCGTCTCGCAGTCGCCGGGCGCGACGCCGTGGTGTTCGAGCGCGCGCCGGGCGCCCTCGGCGTCCGTGTTGTCGCCGGTCGGGGGCGACGTGGAGAAGTCGATGGTGTTGACCGCCCCGATGCGAGCAGCGCGGTCGGTCGGCTCGACGAAATCGAGTGCGTCCTGCTTGAACGGGATGGTGACGTTCAGGCCCGCGACGCCGAGCGCCCGCGCGCCCTCGATTGCCGCGTCGAGGTCGGTCGGGGCCGGTTCGAAGGTGACGTAGCGGGCGTCCATCCCCAGCGCGTCGTAGGCCGCCTCGTGCATCGGCGGCGACAGCGAGTGGCCGACGGGGTTGCCGAGGAGTCCGAAGACCTGCATGGCCGCCGGTCGGCGGCGCCGGGCCGTAAAACCGCCGGTCCGGGTGGCGCGGGCGGAACCGACAGACAAAGGCGTCTGCGTTCAGAAGTCCGCGCCATGTTTCAGCGGGTCAAGCACCCACTCACCGCGCTGGCGGGGGCGCTCCTCCTCACGGTGCCGTGGCTCCTGCTCTGGGGGACCGGCAGCGTCCACGGGACGGCGCCGCTCCCGACCGTGGTGGTAAGCGGGGTCGCCATCCTCGGCGCCTCCTTCATGCTGGCGTGGGGGGCCGAGATCGCAGAGAAGGACGTGCCGCCCGCGTTCGCCATCGCGGTACTCGCCGTGCTGGCGGTCGCACCCGAGTACGCGGTCGACGCCCTCTACGCGTGGGGCGCGGGGTCGGGAGGCGCCACGCAGGCGGCCTGCGGGCAGTTCACCGCCGCCGAGATCGAACAGGGGGTCACCTCGGTCGCGGCCGCGTGCCACGACGCGAACCTCGCGGTCGCGAACATGACGGGCGCGAACCGCATCCTGATCGGACTCGGGTGGGCCGGGATCGCCCTGTTCAGCATCTATCGGGCGCAGTCCCACGCCGACCAGAGCATCGAGAAGCGGGAGGGCTTTCTCGCCAACGTCGTCCACCTCGATCGCAAGATCGCGGTCGAGATCGCGTTCCTGCTGGCCGCGACGGTGTTCGCGTTCACGGTGCCGCTGGGCGGCGGCATCGGCATCGTCGACACGGCCGTCCTCGTCGGTCTCTACGCCCTCTACATCGGCATCGCGATCAGCGGCGACGTCGAGGAGGTCGAGGATCAGGTCGGCGTCCCGGCGTACTTCCACGAGCGCCCCCGTTCGATCCGGGTGCCGGCCGCCGTGACGCTGTTTCTCTTCTCGGGCTTCCTGATCTACGTCGCAGTTCACCCGTTCGCGCACGGACTGGAGACGCTGGGACAGGACCTCGGGCTTCCCTCCTTCTTCATGATCCAGTGGGTCGCGCCGCTCGCGAGCGAGAGCCCGGAACTGATCGTCGTCGCCTACCTCGTGAACAAGGCGCGCTCGACCGCGGGGTTCAACGCCCTCATCTCCTCGAAGCTGAACCAGTGGACCCTGCTCATCGGGACGCTCGCGGTCGTGTACAGTCTGGGCCTCGGCGAGGTCGGCACGCTCCCCTTCGACTCGAAGCAAGCCGCCGAGATCTGGATCACCGCGGCGCAGAGCTTCTTCGCCATCTCGGTGCTCATCAACTTCTCCATCAGCGGCCGCGAGGCGGTGACCCTGCTGGTGCTGTTCGCCTCGCAGGTGATCGCGGAGTTCTACATCATCCGCGCGTTCCCCGCTCCACGTGCGGAGGAACTGAGCATGCTCCTGCTCGACGGCTACGCGGTCGTCTACGTGCTCATCGGCCTCGCGCTGTTCGCGACGCGGCGGGAGGAACTGGCGGCGGTAGCCGAGGACACGCAGGCCGCCATCCGGGGCGCAGTGGGTCGCAGGGGCGACCAGTCGGACTGACCGACCGAGGGAGTTTTCCCGCGACTCCGCCTCCCCCCTGACGTGATCGGTATCGTCGTCAGCACGGCCGACGAGGCGTCCGAGCGCATCGGGGAGCAGTTGCTCGCCGTCGGCGACTGGGACGGCGCGGACCTGCCGGCGCCGGGCGGCGACGCGCGCCGGACCGACGGCTTCGAACTCCGCGTCGTCGAGGCGCTCCACATCGAGTACGCCGACGCCGCGGCCCTGTTCGACGACCCGGACGCCGTCGTCTTCGTCTCGCGGCACGCCGGGGACACGGGGCCGCTGCTCACCGCGCACTTCACCGGCAACTTCGGCCCGGCGGAGTACGGCGGCGAGGCGGGGGCCTTCGCGCCGGCGGCCCCGGGCGCGGCCAAGGCAGCCATCGCGGCGCTCGACCGGCACGCACCCGAGGGGTACGACGTGTCGATGGAGTGCACCCACCACGGCCCGACCGCCGTGGGCGCCCCGTCGCTGTTCGTCGAACTCGGGAGCGGCCCCGAGCAGTGGGCGGACCGTGAGGCTGCCCGGGCCGTCGCCCGCGCCGTCCTCGACCTCCGGGGGATCGACCCGGCCGGCGACCGGACCGTCGTCGCGTTCGGGGGGAACCACTACGCGCCGCGGCCGACGCGCATCGTCGCCGAGACGGACTGGGCCGTCGGCCACGTCGGCGCGTCGTGGGCGCTCGACGCGATGGGCACGCCGGCGGCGAACCGGGACGTGATCGAGGCGGCGTTCGCGGCCAGCGGCGCCGACCACGCGGTCGTCGCGGGCGAGAAGCCCGACCTCCGCAGCGTGATCGAGGACCTCGGCCACCGGGTCGTCAGCGAGACGTGGCTCCAGGAGACCAGCGGGGTGCCGACTGATCGGGTCGCCGCGGTCGAATCAGCCCTCGCGCCCGTCGATTCCGGGTTGCGGTTCGGGGACCGAGCGGCCGACGCGGCGGAGTACGCGGTCGTCGACCTGCCGGACGACCTGCTGGCGGCCGCCGGGGAGACCGACCGTACAGCGACTCGCGACGCGGCCGCAGAAACGCTGGTGGCCTACGAGACGACCGACGGTGGGAGTCGCCCGGCCGGGTCCGGCGCGGTCGCGGACCCCGACGACTACGACGCGCTGGTGGACCGCCTCGCCGCGGTGCTCCGGGGCGCCCACGACGGGGTGGAGCGCACCGAGGACGCGGTCGTCGTGCGGGACGAGGCGTTCGACCCCGAGGCCGCCAGAGCGCGCGGCGTGCCCGAGGGCCCGGCGTTCGGCCGCCTCGCGGACGGGCAGACGGTCGAGGTCGACGGCGAGACGGTGCGGCCCGAGGCGGTCCACCGAGAGCGAACGCGGCGCTTCCCGGTCTGAAACGTCCGAAATCGTCTGACGCGCGTCGGACCGAGGGGAAAGGTAATTAGTGCGGCACCGTAAAGTGGCGGCAACGATGGACTCGATCGTCCAGGACGCCATTGACGAGGCCGAGGAGGAGGAGGCCTCGGAGGCGCCTGACCGGGAGGACGGGGAACAGCGCGAGGACGCGTCGCCGGGGTCGCGAACCGGCCGCATGACAGACGACGAACTCGAAGAGGTACTCGAAGGGCTCCAGACCGACATCACGGTCGTGGGCTGTGGCGGCGCCGGCTCGAACACGGTGAACCGGATGTTCAAGGAGGGCATCCACGGCGCGAAACTGGTCGCCGCGAACACCGACGTCCAGCACCTCGTCGACATCGACGCCGACACGAAGATCCTGATGGGCGAGGAGCGCACGCAGGGCCGCGGGGCCGGTTCGCTCCCGCAGGTCGGCGAGGAGGCCGCCCTCGAATCACAGGACGAGATCCTCGAATCGATCCGGGGCTCGGACATGGTCTTCGTCACGGCGGGGCTGGGCGGCGGCACCGGCACCGGGTCGGCGCCCGTCGTCGCGAAGGCCGCCCGCGAGGCCGGCGCGCTCACGATCTCCATCGTCACGACGCCGTTCACGGCGGAGGGCGAGGTGCGCCGCACGAACGCCGAAGCCGGGCTGGAGCGGCTCCGCGACGTGTCCGACACCGTCATCGTCGTGCCCAACGACCGCCTGCTCGACTCCGTGGGCAAACTGCCCGTCCGGCAGGCGTTCAAGATCAGCGACGAGGTCCTGATGCGCTCGGTGAAGGGGATCACCGAACTCATCACCAAGCCCGGCCTCGTGAATCTGGACTTCGCCGACGTGCGCACGGTCATGGAGAAGGGCGGCGTCGCCATGATCGGCCTCGGCGAGTCCGACTCCGAGGAGAAGGCAAGCGACTCCGTGAACTCCGCGCTCCGCTCTCCCCTCCTCGACGTCGACATCTCCGGCGCGAACTCCGCGCTGGTCAACGTCACCGGCGGCCCCGACATGGCCATCGAGGAGGCCGAGGGCGTCGTCGAGGAGATCTACGACCGGATCGACCCGGACGCCCGCATCATCTGGGGCACCTCCATCGACGAGGAGCTGGACGGCACGATGCGGACCATGATCGTCGTCACGGGCGTCGAGTCCCCGCAGATCTACGGCCGCGAGGAGGCGGCCGTCGAGCAGGCGGCCCAGTCCGACTCCGCCGGTCCCGAGGACATCGACTACGTCGAGTAGCGACGTCGAGTTCTCTGTCCGCGCATTCGGGACAAACGTTATGATAGACCGCCACATACCGCTCGGTATGAGCCACAAGCGTCCGCCGTCGCGGTCACACGGCGGCGATCAGCGGGCATCGACCGGGGGCGTCGTCAAGGCGATCCGAACCCACGTCCGGACGTGGGCCTCGCGCTACGTGGAGATGCGCGTCGACGCTGTGCGGCGGTAATCACTCCTTTCTGACGGTCATCACCGGCATCGGCGACCGGCGAACCACGCGCTCGGCGACGCTGCCGATCAGGTAGTGGTCCAGTCCCGTGCGCCCGTGGGTCCCCATCACGACCACGTCCACGTCCGCCGCCGCATCGATGATCTCGGTGTGAGGCACGCCTTCGAGGACGCGGCGCTCGGTCGCGACGTCGTCTGGGAGCGCCGCGACGGCCCCGTCGATGGCGGCCTCGGCGCGGTCGCGCTCGGCGTCCGCCCACGCGTCCGACGCGACCCCGCTCGCGGGGCTCTCGAATCGGTTGCGGGCGTCCATCACCGAGACGACGCGGACCGTGGCGCCGGTACGCTCGGCCAGTTCGCCGGCGTGTTCGGCGACGGTCGCGATTCCCTCGCTCCCGTCCGTCGGGAAGAGGATGTGCTCGTACACGGGCCGGCTTCGCGTGCCACGCCCTAAACGATCCCGTTCAGAGGCCGCCAGTCGCCATCAGGAACAGCGCGAGGGCGATGACGCCGAAGATGACGCCGACGCCGTTCTTGATGGTCTCGGTGTCGAGCGCGTTCGAGACGTAGGGCGCGATCTGGCCGCCGATGACGGTCGCGGGGACCGTGAACACGACCATGTTCCACGGGGTCGAGGCGAGGTCGAGGGCGTGGCCGCCCGGCACGAGGCCACCGCCGAACACGTGGACCAGCGACGCGACGATGGCGGTCGTCGCGACCACGATGTGGTTCGTCCCGATCGCGACGCGGACCGGCAACTCCGTCCGGAGCATCGAGATGATGCCGAGTTCGCCGACGCCGAAGCCGGCGAGCCCCTGAAACGCCCCGCCGACGCAGTAGTTCGCGAAGCGCTCGACGTAGCCCGCCCACGTGTAGGTGTAGGTGCCGCCCTCCCGGTCGACCCGGGTGACGGTTCCCGCCTCGTCGACGTCGACGCCGGCCGCGCCGGGCTTGCCGTGGTCGTCGGGGAGCGACGCGGTGGTCTCGCCGTCATCCTCGCCCGAGCCGTCGCCGGGTTCCTCGTGGCTGAGGTCCGCCGTGAACATCAGGTAGGCGGCGGTGAGAAGCGCGAGGCCCAGCAGGGCGTGGAACAGAGGGTCCGGGATGACAAAGGAGAGGAGCGCGCCCCCGACGACGAACGGGAGCGCGCCCCCGACGAGCGTGACCGCAAGCCTGCGATCCACCAGTCCGTACTGGATGAACGCGACGGCCGAACTGGACAGGCCGAAGGACTCGCTGATGAGCCCGACCTTCACCAGCGTCTGTGACTCCAGTGGATGGGCGAACACTGGAAAGACGAAGATGAGGAACGGCACGAACAGCGCCGAGCCGCTGATCCCGACGGTGTTGACGATAGTGGCACCCAGCAGGAAGAACGGGAACAGCCACCAGTACTCCAGCCAGTACCCCGTCCCGGCGCCCGCTGGGGTCGGGGCGCCCAGAACCACGCCGACGACGAACACGACCGGTGCGAGCAGGACGAAGACGTGCTGATACTTCAGAAACGACTTCTGAGCCTGTTGATAAGACGTTGCGGACATGGGTGATCAGCGAAGGGTGGGCGAATCGACTGCGTCGGGCGCGAAACTCACAGTACCGGCGGCGTAGCGGAAGCGCCACAAAGAGACTTTGGGATCGGGATCTCCCTGCGGGCGCTGATGGGAAGATAAAAAAGTCGGCGTCCCGAACGCTCGGCTATGGACGTTCCCTTCAACATCTCCGCGTACACGAGGGTGCTCAAGTTGGCGAGCACCCCCTCCTGGGAGGAGTTCTCCCGGGTCGCCCTCGTGGCCGGCGCGGGTATCGCACTCATCGGGACAGCCGGGTTCCTGATCTTTCTGATCATGGACGTCGTTCCCCCGGGGTGAGCAGACGATGCCAATGTTCGCCGTCAAGACGACCGCCAGTCAGGAGCGCACCGTCGCGGACATGATCGCGAACCGCGAGGAGCCGGACATCCACGCGGTGCTCGCGCCCGAGTCGCTGACGAGCTACGTGATGGTCGAGGCCGACGACCAGTCGATCATCAGCCGCGTCCTCGAGGAGATTCCCCACGCCCGGAGCATGGTGCCCGGCGAGAGCGACATCTCGGAGGTCGAGCACTTCCTGTCGCCCAAGCCCGACGTCGAGGGCATCGCGGAGGGCGACATCGTGGAACTCATCGCCGGCCCGTTCAAGGGCGAGAAGGCGCAGGTCCAGCGCATCGACGAGGGCAAGGATCAGGTCACCGTCGAACTGTACGAGGCCACCGTCCCGATTCCGGTCACCGTGCGCGGTGACCAGATTCGGGTCCTCGACAGCGAAGAGCGGTAAGGGAGCGGTCTTTTCCCCACGTTTTTGGGAGGGAGCGACGCGACCGAAATCGCAGTCCAGCGTTCGCCGGCGGGCCCCGGCCGCGACTGTCCGATTCGACAGTATAATAACTGGATGCGCCGACCGGTGACACAACGTGAGACGGACTGTTCTCGTCGCCGTCCTCGTCGTCGGGGTGATCGGGGCCGGTGGGGTCGTCGGCGCCACGAACCTCGTCGATCTCGACGGCGACGCGACGCCGGTGATCACCGAACTGCAGGAGGGAAGCGATCCGCTGAGCGCCGACAGCGACGGCGACGGCCTCCACGACGGCCGCGAACTGGACCTCGGCACCGATCCGACCGCCGCCGACACGGACGGCGACGGCCTCACCGACGCGACCGAAGTCGAGGAGTACGGGACCGACCCCACCGCCGCGGACACGGATGGCGACGGCCTCGACGATTCGACGGAGGTCGACGGCCCCACCGATGCGACCGTCGCCGACACCGACGCCGACGGCCTCGACGACGGCGCAGAAGTCGAGGGGCCGACCGATCCGACCGTCGCCGACACCGACGAGGACGGCCTCCTCGACGGCGAGGAGGTCGACGGCGCGACGGACCCGACGGTCGCCGACACCGACGGCGACGGCCTCCTCGACGGCCCGGAGACCGAGCTCGGAACCGACCCGACAGTCGCCGACATGGACGGCGACGGCCTCGACGACGCCGCCGAAGTCGAAATCGGGATCGATCCCACCGCCGCCGACACCGACGGTGACGGCCTCGACGACGCCGCCGAAGTCGAGGGGCCGACCGATCCGACCGTCGCCGACACCGACGAAGACGGGCTCGACGACGGCACCGAAGTCGACGGGTCCACCGATCCGACGGTAGCGGACACGGACGGCGACGGCCTCCTCGACGGCGAGGAGGTCACCGAGTACGACACGGACCCGACGGTCGCTGACACGGACGGCGACGGTCTCGACGACGGCCCGGAAGTCGAACTCGGCGCCGATCCGACGACCGCCGACACCGACGGCGACGGTCTCGACGACGGAACGGAGGTCACCGAGTACGGGACCGACCCCGGGGCCGCTGACACGGACGGCGACGGTCTCGGCGACGCCGCCGAAGTCGACGGTCCCACCGATCCGACTGTTGCGGACACCGACGGCGACGGACTCGACGACGGCGCTGAAGTCGAGGGGCCCACCGATCCGACGGTGGCCGACACCGACGAGGACGGCCTCCTCGACGGCGAGGAGGTGAACCGGTACGACACGGATCCGACGGTGGCCGACACCGACGGCGACGGACTCCTCGACGGCGAGGAGGTCGACGAGTACGGCACCGACCCCAGCGATCCCGACTCCGACGGCGACGGCCTCGGCGACCGCTCGGAGGTCCGCCGCGGGACTGATCCCGCGGGCGCCGACACGGACGGTGACGGCCTCGACGACGGTCCCGAAGTCAACGAGTACGGCACCGATCCCACCAAGGAGGACACGGACGGCGACGGCCTCGACGACGGCGCCGAAATCGAGATCGGGAGCGACCCCACCGATCCCGACACCGACGGCGACGGCCTCCTCGACGGCCCCGAGATCAGCGAGTACGGCACCGATCCGACGGTCGCCGACACGGACGGCGACGGCCTCGACGACGGAACGGAGGTCGAGCGCGGGGGGGACCCCAACGACGCGGACAGCGACGACGACGGCCTCGCCGACGCCGAGGAAGTCGAGATCGGGACCGACCCGAACGATCCCGACACGGACGGCGACGGCATCGAGGACGGGGCCGAGGTCCGCGGCGTCACCGCAGACGGGGCGGCGCTCCCGGACGCCGACCCGCTCGAAATGGACCTCTACGTCCAGACCGCGGCCTCCTCGAACGTCCAGAGCCTGAGCGGCACGGAACTCGACGACATCCGGCGGGCGTTCGCGGAGATGCCCGTCGAGAACCCCGACGGGTCGACGGGCATCGACGTCCACGTCAGGCAGACGACGCTGGGCGAGTCGATCACGACCGACGGCTCCAGCGCGGAGTTCCGCGACCTGCGCGACGCCTACCACACCGAGGCCAGCATGGGCGATCGGTTCACCGTCTACCGGCTGGCGATGCTCGTCGACATCGACTCGGACTCGGTCGGTGGCCGGGGCCAGATCGGCGGCTTCTTCTCGCTCACCGACGGCCGGAACACGGCGACCTACGACGGGTACACGTACCGGACGACGACGGTGATCCACGAACTGCTCCACAACGTGATGGGCGAACTCGACGACCGGAACCAGTGTCCCTCGGAGTTCGAGGGCGAGAGCGCGACGTACCACTCCTGTGCGGGGTGGCTCAGCTACGACGACGGGGCGTCGAGCTACTACCTGCCGGACTCGCTCGCGAACGAAATCGAGGACGACGGCTTCCTCCCGACCGTCATCGCGGAGGGGTAGTCAGTCTCCGGTCGCGCTCGCCTGGAGGCGGTCCCGGAGCGCGGGCACGTCCACGCGGTCCTCGACGCCCGCGATGAGTTCCTCGCGGACGCGGATGTCGTCGGCGTCGGCGTCGTAGTGGCGGACGTACTCGGCCCGGCTGTGGGTGCCCAGCACGTGCCGGATGGCGAAGTAGCCGGCGGGAACCACGGTGCCACAGATGCGGCAGTCGTGGCGCTCGTGGCCGCGGACCTGATGCAAGAGGAGGTCCTCGACGCCGCCGAAGGTGCGTCCACAGCCCTCGATAGCGCACTCCCAACCGGGCATTCGCCCGGAGGTTCACGGGCGAGCGTTAAAACCTTTGTCCGGTCAGCGCTGGTCGTAGATGAGGTTCCGCTGGACCTCGTTGGCGCCCTCGTAGACGACCGGCACGCGGGCGTCGCGGTAGACGCGGCCGATGCGGCGCCCCTCCAGCACCGAGCGGCCGCCGTGGAACTGCATTCCCGTCTCCGCGCAGTCGACGGCGGCCTCGGTGCCCGCCGTCTTCGCCAGCGCGGCCCAGTAGCCGGCGTTCCGCTCGTTCGCGACCTTCTCGGCGGCGCGGTACACCAGCGACCGCGCGCTCTCGAACTGGATCAACTGGTCGGCGACGCCGTGCTGGACCGCCTGGAAGTGCTCCAGCGTCCGGCCGAATGCCTCCCGGTCGTCCACGAAGTCGACCGTCTCCTCGATGGCGGCCGCGGCGAGGCCGAGGCCGTGGCCGCCCACGACGACCCGGCCGTGGTTGAAGAACTCCGCGAGCATCATGAAGCCGGTCCCCTCGTGGCTGATGCGGTTCTCGACGGGAATCCGGCAGTCGTCGAGCGTGATGTGAGCCTGCTTCGAGGCGCGCATCGCCATCTTCTCGGGGATGTGCTCGGCGTGGTAGCCGTCGGCGTCGGTCGGGACGACGAACAGCGAGTGGTTGCCGTAGCGGTTGTCCTCGTCGTCGCCCGTCCGCGCGTAGAGGGTGAGCCAGTCGGCCTCGACGCCGTTGCCGATCCAGTACTTCTCGCCGTTGAGCACGTACTCGTCGCCGTCGCGGTCGGCGCGGGTCTGCATCCCGGCGAGGTCAGAGCCGGTCTCGGGTTCGGAGACGGCGAGGCCAGTCACCATCTCGCCCTCGGCGACGGGGCGGAGGTACGCCTCCTTCTGTTCTTCGGTGCCATACTTCTCCAGAATCTCCGCCCCGAAGCTCGCCAACTGGAGCGAGAGGCCGATGCCGGCGTCGGCGCGGAACCACTCCTCGGCGATGGCGAGCATCTCGACGAGGCCGAAGCCCCGGCCGCCGTACTCTTCGCCGATGTCCTGAGCGACGAGTCCGGCGTCGCGGCCGGCGGCGACGATGTCGGCGGGGTACTCGGCGGCGGCGAAGCGCTCCTCGGCGTTGGGCTGGATGTGCTCGCGGGCGAACTCGCGGGCGTCTGCCTTCACGTCGCGGGCGGACTCGGGGACGATGGAGTCGTCGAGGAGGTCCATGGCCGACAGACGGGGGCCGGCACCATAAATCGGCCCCCGGATCGATAAGCCCTAAACGCGACGACCCGAAGGGGAGGGCGTGCCGACCCGCGTCGATCCACACGTCAAGGTCCTCGACGAGGCCGTCGCGGAGCGCGCGAAGGCCCGCGGACTGGACGTGCTCGTCTTCGCGCCGCACTTCCAGCGGCTTCCCGACGTTCGGGAGCAGGCAGCGCGGTTCAGCGACGGCGAGCTCCTGGTGGTCCCGGCCCGCGAGGTGTTCACGGGGACGCTGCGCCACCGCAAGCACGTCCTCGCGCTGGGCCTCGACGACCCGGTTCCGGACTTCATCACGCTCGACGGCGCGATGGCGGAGTTCGACCGACAGGACGCCGTCACCCTCGCGCCCCACCCCGGATTCGCGACGGTGAGTCTCACGCCCGCGGACATCAGGCGGTACGACGTGACCGCCGCCGAGTCCTACAACCCGAAGCAGCGCGCCGCCGGCGAGACGCCCGCGCCGACCGCCGACCGGCCGGCTTTCGGCTCCTCGTACGCCCACCTGCCGACCACCGTCGGCGAGGTGTGGACGGAGTTCGAGGCCGACATCGACTCGGAGGCGGACCTGCTCGCGGCGTTCCGGGAGGGGTGGGAGCGCTCGGTGTACCACCGGCGCGGCCCCGCCCACGTCGCGCGGTGTGCCGCCGAGTTCGCCCACCTCGGGTGGGAGAACACCGCCGAGAAAATCGACCGGATCCTGCTTTCGGGAATGGAGCCGACCCACCCCGGCCACGTCGCGTACGGCGACGCGTTCGCGGACGTGGCCGTCTACTGACCCACGTACTGGGCGCCCAGTTCCGCGAGTTCCGGCGGGGCGTACCAGATGAGGGCCGCGGCGACGCCGATCTCCAGCGCGGTCACCAGCACGGTCACCAGTCCCGCCCGGTCGCTGGAGACGGGGACGCCGACGGGGAGGTTGAACTCCTCGCTGTAGAGCGGGTAGAACAGCGCCACGCCCCGCGTCGTGCCCAGCACGTCGAGGGCGTAGTGGGTGGCGACGCCGAGCCACACCCACTGGAGGTTGCCGAAGTAGATCGGGAACGCGAGGAAGAGCGCCAGCACGGGAAGGTTGTGGAGCGCCTTCCGGTGGCGGCCGTAGTGGGCGTCGACGTCGGGGAAGAGGGCGCCGAGGACGACGGGAACCGTGACCGCGAGCACCATCCGGAAGGTGGCCTCGTCGCCCGCGGGTTCGAGGACGTAGCCCAGTCCGATCCCCAACAGCGCCGCGTTCAGCACGTGTTCCTTCTGGTTCATCCGTCCGAGGAGTCGGGGTGCCGGGTGTCAAACCTTACGGCTGACGGCGGTTTCGAGCGCGACGAGCGCGGCCCGTGCGATCTGCTCTTTGATCTCGGTGCGCGAACCGTCGAACTGCCGGCGGCGGGCCGTCGCGTACGTCTCGCCGGACCCCCACGCGCCGGCGTGGGCGACCCCGACGTACACCGTCCCGACGGGCTTCTCGTCGCTGCCGCCGGTCGGTCCCGCGATGCCGGTCGTCGAGACGGCCCAGTCGGTCCCGGCGGCGTCGCGGACGGCCTGCGCCATCTCCTCGGCGACGGGCGCGCTCACGGCGCCGTGCTCGTCGAGGGCCTCGCGGGAGACGCCGGCGTCGAGTTTGGCGTCGTAGGTGTACGTGACGACGGAGCGGTCGACGTAGTCCGAGGCGCCCGGGACGTCGGTGAGCAGCGACCCGATCAGCCCGCCCGTGCAGGACTCGGCGGCGGCGACGGTCGCGTCCGCCTCGCGGAGCAGGTCGCCCACGCGCTCCTCGACGGGGGGATCGGCGGCGAACTGGCGCATACCGGACGGTGGCGGGGCCGCCCAAAGAATGTGTGGGCACCGAAAGCGACACCTGTCCCGGCGGGGAGGGGCCGACATGGAGTACGAGGAACCGCTGTTCTACCGCGTCGGCCGGTACGCCGCCGAGGCCGACCGCGACGTGGTGGACATGGTGAGCGGCAATCCGGACTGGGACCCGCCGACGGGCGTCCGGGCGGGCCTCCGCGAGTACGCCGACGCGGCGCCCGCGGACCTCCAGTACCCGCCCAGCGAGGGGCTGGCCGCGCTGCGCGAGGCGATTGGAGAGGAGCGCGGCGTGGACCCGGAGCAGGTCGTGGTCACGAACGGCGCGGCGGAGGCGAACTACCTCGGGATGGCCGCGGCCCTCGACCGCGGCGCGGGCGAGGAGGTGCTGTTGACCGACCCCGTCTACCCCTACTACCCGGGGAAGGTGTCGATGCTCGGCGGCACCACGCGTACCGTCGAGGCCGAGGCCGACGGGCGCCTCGATCCGGCGGCCGTGCGCGAGGCGGCGAGCGACGAGACGGCCTGCATCGTCGTGAACACGCCCAACAACCCCACGGGCGCGGTGTACGACGCGGCGGCGATGCGCGAGTTCGTCGCCGTCGCCGAGGACGTGGACGCGGTGCTGCTGAGCGACGAAGTGTACCACCGCTTCGACTTCAGCGGCCGCTTCGCGAGCGCGCTCGGCGTGGACTCGCCGAACCGCGTCGTCACCGGCTCGTTCTCGAAGTCCTTCGCGATCACGGGCTTTCGCGTGGGGTACGCCGTCCTGCCGGACTCGCTCCGCGACGCGGCGCGCACGCGGCACATGCTGACGACGGTCTCCGCGAGTCGGCCCGCCCAGCGCGCCGTGCTCCGGGGGCTGGAGACCGTCGAGGACGCCTACTTCGAGCGGGCGCGGGATCGCCTCCGGGAGCGCGCGGCGACGTTCACCGAGGCGCTGGACGCGGTCGGCGCGGAGTACACGACCCCGGACGGAGCGTTCTACGTGCTGGTCCGGATCCCGGAGTTCCCGGGGACGATGGCGAACGCGAAGCGCCTGATCGACGAGGCGGGCGTGGCCGGGATGCCCGGCGAGACGTTCGGCGCGGCGCGGGCCGACTGGCTCCGCTTCGCGCTGGTCACGCCTCGCGTCGAGACCGCGGCCGAGCGGCTGGCCGGCTTCTTCACGGCCCGAACCGACGGATAGACGGGGCGCGGTCCGCTACCCCCGCCATGGACGAACTCGAAGTCGAAGCCGTCGACGACCTGGAGACGGCGCCCGAGGCCCCCGACTACGTGCTCTACGGCGGGAAGGGCGGCGTCGGCAAGACGACGATGGCGGCGGCGACGGCGCTGGCGAGCGCCGAGGCCGGCACCGCCACCCTCGTCGTCTCCACGGACCCCGCGCACTCGCTCTCGGACACCCTCGGCCGCGAGGTGCCCGAGCGGCCCGAGCGGGTCCACGAGGAGTATCCGCTGTACGGCGTCGAGATCGACCCCGACGACGCGATGGACGAGGCGGCGCTGTTCGGCGAAGACGGCGAGGTGAGCGGGATGGGCGGTCTCGGCGAGATGCTGGGCGGCGAAGACGGTCTGCTGGGCGGCGCGATGCCCGGCGCGGACGAGGCGGCCGCGGTCCAGACGCTGCTGCGCTACCTCGACGACGAGCGCTTCGATCGGGTCGTCATCGACACGGCGCCGACGGGCCACACGCTCCGCCTGCTGGAACTGCCGGAGATGATGGACTCGATGATGGGCCGCCTGCTCCAGTTGCGCGAGCGCTTCAGCGGCCTGCTGGACGGGATGCCCGGGATGGGCGACGACGAGGCGGCGAGCGGCCCGGACCTCGACGAAGTGCGAGCGCGCGTCGAGCGACTGCGGCGGACCCTCCAGGACCCCGCGCTCACGGACTTCCGGATCGTGATGGTGCCCGAGGAGATGAGCGTCCGGGAGTCAAACCGCCTGCGAGAGCAACTGCGGACCTTCGAGATCCCGGTCGGGACGGTCGTCGTCAACCGCGTGATGGAGGACTTCGCGGACGTGGCCGGCGTCGACACGGACCCGTTCGTCTCGCCGGACCTCGACGACTGCGCGTTCTGTCAGCGCCGCTGGGACGTCCAGCAGGACGCGCTCGGCGCCGCACAGGACCTGTTCCGGGAGCACGACGTGAAGCGCGTGCCGCTGTTCGCCGACGAGGTGCGCGGCGAGCGGATGCTCCGCGTCGTCGGGGCCTGCCTACGCTAAGACCAGCACGCGGAGGTCGTTGACGTTCGTCCCCGTGCGACCGGTGTAGAGCAAAGCGTCCCGGTCGTCGAGGTACGGGGTCGCGTCGTTCTCAGCGAGCGCCGCTAACGCCTCGTCCCGGTCGGCGACGGTCTCGGCGTCCACGAGCGCCCCGGCCGCGTCGGTGCTCCCGTCGCGGCCGTCCGTGTCGACCGCGGCGAAGGCGGCGTCGGCGTCGGCACAGTCGGCGGCGAAGCGTAGCGCGCACTCCTGATTCGGGCCGCCGGTGCCGTCGCCGCGGACGGTCACCGTCGTCTCGCCGCCGGAGAGGATCACGGCCGGCGGTTCGACCGGGTTGCCGGTGGCGCGGGCCTCCTCCGCGACGGCGAGGGTCGTCAGCCCCGCCTCCCGAGCCTCGCCGCGGAGCCGCGAGGAGAGCACGAGGGCGTCGAAGCCCCGATCCGCGGCCACCTCGCGCGCCGCGTCGAGCGCCGTGAAGCCGTCGGCGAGGACGTGCGTTCGGGTCCCCTCGAAGGCCGGATCGTCGGGGCCGGGCGTCTCCGCGGCCTCGCCGTCGGCGCCGCGGCGGAGGCGCTCCGTGACCGACGCCGGCAGGTAGAGGTCGTAGCGGTCGACGACCCGGCGCGCGTCGGCGTACGTCGCGGGGTCGGGCACGGTCGGCCCGCTGGCGATCACGTCCAGATCGTTGCCCACCACGTCCGAGAGGACGACCGTGGCCACGGTCGCCGGCGCGGCGGTGCGGGCGAGGCGACCGCCCTTGATCGCCGAGAGGTGCTTGCGCACGGCGTTGATCTCGTGGATGTCGGCGCCGCTGTCGAGGAGCGCGTCGGTCGTCGTCCGGAGGTCGGCCAGCGAGACGCCCTCGACCGGGGCCGCCATGAGCGCGCTCCCGCCGCCGGTGATGACCGCGAGGACGAGGGTGTCCTCGTCGGCCGCCGCCGCGCGGTCGAGGAGCGCCCGCGTGGACTCGACGCCCGCCGCGTCGGGCACGGGGTGGCTCCCCGGCAGGACCTCGACGGTCTCGGTCTCCTCGGGGTCGTCGGTGACGACGACGCCCCCGTCGAGGCGGTCCCCGAGGACGGCCTCCAGCGCGGCCGCGACCTGCGCGCCGGCCTTGCCCCCACCGAGGACGACGACCTCCTCGTGGGCCGCGAGGTCGTAGGCCTCGTCCCCGATGGTGAGGTCGTCGCCGTCGACGGAGACGGCATCTTGCACGACCCGGTCGGGCCGGGCGGCGTCGATGCCCGCGGCCACGCAGTCGAGGGCGAGGTCGTGGGCCGGTGTCGCCGCCAGCGAGTCGCGGTCCCGGAACGTGGTCATTCGAGCACCCTCCGAATGAGGCCGAAGGCCCGGTCCCGCCACCGGTCGGGGACGTGGCGGGCCAGCAGGCCGGCTTTCGCCACCTCGCCGACGGGGTACCGGGGCTGGGGGTCCGAGCAGGTGGCGGCGTGGAGGATGGTGTCGGCCACCTCCGCGGGCGGGATGGCGCCGAGGTCCGCCAGCGCCCCCCGGTCCTCGATGGTGTCGTAGATGTAGTCGTAGGCGCCGGTCCGGTCGAAGTCGACCTCCTCGCTCGCGCGCTCGCTGAACTGCGTCGAGACGGGGCCGGGTTCGATGAGGACCACGTCCACGTCGTAGGCGTCGACCTCCGCGCGGAGCGCGTCGCTCATGGATTCGAGCGCCGCCTTCGACGCGGCGTAGGGGCCGGTGCCGGGGATGGTGACGCGGCCGAGGAAACTGGAGACGTTGACGACGGTGCCACGCTCGGCCTCGCGCATGTGCGGCAGCGCCCAGCGGCAGAGCCGGTGGGGTCCGTAGACGTTCACGTCGAACTGGCGGTGGAGGCGCCGCGGCGGCACGTCCTCGACGGCGCCGAACTGCGCGAAGCCGGCGTTGTTCACCAGCGCGTCGATGCGGCCGGTCCCCTCGACGACCGTCTCGATCGCCGCCTTGCACTCCTCGGGGTCGGTCACGTCGAGTTCGACCGTCTCGCAGCCCCGCTCGGCGAGGTCGGCGAGGTCGTCGGGGTCCCGCGCCGTGGCGTACACCGTCCACTCCTCGTCGCGGAACGCCTCGGCCGTCGCGCGGCCGATGCCGGAGGACGCGCCCGTGACGAGCACCGTGTAGTCGGGCATGTCCGACCCCTCGCCCGGCGGCGTGTTAATCCTGCCTGTCCCGAGTCGTCGCGGCGTCGGCGTGCGCGTCGGCCAGCCGGGTCGGCTCGGGAAGCTTGTAGCCCGCCGCGAGCGCCCCGACCAACTCGACCGTCGTCGCCGCGCTCACGCGGTGTCCGGGGCTGACGTAGAGGGGGTTGACGTGCCTGCTCGCCGGGTCGTCGTACTGCCGGGACTGGTAGGCGTGGCCGATCACGGGCCAGTCGCCCGCGGTCGAGACCGCCTCGACCTGCGCGTCGGCCTCGATGGCGACCCGCTCGCCCTCTGGCAGCGGGTCGGCGAGCGAGGATCGGGGCTCGCCACAGAGGAGGTTCTTCGCGACGCCGACCGCCGGGCAGTCGAAGAGGACCCCGACGTGGGTGGCGATGCCGGCCTGTCGGTAGTGGATGCGCCCGCTCCCGTCGAGGACGAGAAGGGCCGGGTCGGCGTCGAGGGCGCGGAGCGCGGCGACGATGGCGCCGGCCTCGCGGAACGCCAGCAGGCCGGGGATGTAGGGGATTTCGAGCGGGGCGCGCCCGACCGCGCGCTCGACGACGCGGCCGTCCCGGATCGCCACGACGGCGCTGACGGCCACTCCCTCGTCGGGCAGAAAGGCCTGATCGACGCCCGCGACGACCGGGCCGTCGCCGAAGCCCGACTGGGCGGCGTCGGCGTCCCGGTCGATGGGCGAGTCGAGCGCCACGTCGGCGGGCGCGACCGAGCGGTCGTCGTCGAACGTCGCCGCGTCCGCGATGTCGCGCTGGAGCGCCTCCATCTCCGCGCGGTCGAGCGCGGGGTCCGGTTCGAACTGCGGGCGCACGACGCGCATCTCAGAAGGGACCGCGACCGCGGCCGGGGCCGCCCGGGCCGCCGCCTCCGCCGCCGAACCTGAGCTGTCGCGGCGCACGCTCGCCCTGCTGCTTGAGGTAGTAGCCGTACGCGAGGCCGACCGCCAGCCCCGCGAGGTGGGCGACCTGCGCGACGCCGCCGGCGCCGATGCCGCCGACCGAGCCCACGAGAATCGAGTAGCCCGCGAACAGCGCCGTCGCGACCCACAGCGGCATCGGGATGACGAACCAGAGGTAGATCCGGAGGTTCGGGTTCAGGATCGTGAGGACACCGAGTATCGCCGCGATGGCCCCGCTCGCGCCGAGGACGCCGCTCGCCGGCCCGCCCATCGCCGCGGCGGTGCCGACCTGCGCCAGTCCCGCGGCGACGCCGGCCACGAGGAAGAGTGCCCCGAACTTCTTCGAGCCGACCCGACGCTCGACGACGGGACCGAAGAAGTAGAGCACGAGGCTGTTCACGAAGATGTGGAAGAAGCCGTTGGGGTTGTGCGAGAAGATGGAGGTGATCCACGTCCAGACGCGGGCGAGGTGAGACGACTGCAGGACGAAGAGCGCGTCGAAGGTCTGCCACGGCGTGCTCGCGAACTCGAGGACCAGCAGTTCCGCGACGAACGTGAACCACATCAACGCGAGGAAGACGTAGGTGACGTTGTTGCGGACGTAGCCCGCGAGGCCGCCGAAGCCCCCGACGGAGGGCATCGCGGACGCCACGCCGCCGCCTCCGTCCTCCTCCTGCACGCTGTCGTCGAAGCCGCTGTCGAACACCGCGTCCGGATCGTTCCAGTTCTCCAGCCCGGGACAGTCGTGGTTCTCGGGGAGTCGGTGCTCGGCGCAGAACGTGCCGCCGCACATGCGACACTGGTAGGGCATCGACTCCTGCGCTCCGCACCGATCACACGTCGCCATTACGCCCGAGATATTCGGGGGGCGCCAAAGCGTTTTGGGGTCTCGGGCCACGCTTTTGGTGGCGCGGGCCGTATGCGACGGCGTGAAGGAGTACGAGCGGAAGCAACTGCTCGAACGGGTCGACCGGGAGGCCGCCACCGTCGGCGCCTCGGTGCCCGACGAGATCGAACTCGACGGGGAGCGTCTCCCCCTCGCGGAGTTCGTCTTCGAGGTGCGGTCGTCCGAGGGCGGGGAGTCGCGGGAGCGCGTCGAGTGGGCGAAGAAGAAACTGCGCCGGGAGCGCCTCGACCGCCGCCAGCGGATCGAGGACGGCGAGGTCAGCTTCGAGGAGGGCGAGGACCTCGCCGCGGAGATCATCGGCATCGACCGGGCGCTGAACGCCCTGGAGAGTCTCGGCGAGGCAGATCTCCAGTCCCAATCCGAGCGCTCGGAGGCGGCGGACACGAAGCGGTGGTTCACGTTCCTCAAGAAGGCGCTTGGCCGCGAGGAGGACACGGCCGCGCGGGGGCCGAAGTGAGCCGCAACGCCGAGGTCGCCACGCGTCTCGAGGAGTACGCCGACCTGCTGGAGGCGCAGGGCGACGACTACCGACCGCGAAGCTACCGGACCGCGGCGGAGAACGTCCGGGATCACCCCCAGCCAATCGAAGACGCGGTGGCCGACGGCGCCGTCGAGGAGATCGAGGGGGTCGGCGAGAGCATCGGCGCGAAGATCGCCGAGTACGTCGAGACGGGCGAGATCGAGGCGCTCGACGAGGCGCGCGAGGAATTGCCCGTGGACATGGCCGCGCTGACGGCCGTCGAGGGCGTCGGCCCGAAGACCGTCGGAAAACTGTACGACGCGCTGGGAATCGAGGACCTCGACGACCTCGAACGCGCCGCGGAGGCCGGCGAGATCCAGACGGTCGAGGGGTTCGGCGAGACCTCCGAGGAGAACATCCGCGAGGGCATCTCGTTCGCCCGGCGGTCGCGCGAGCGGTCGCTGCTCGGCGAGTCGCGGCCGCTGGCCGAGGACGCCCTCGAGCACCTCCGGGAGGCCACGCCGGCCGAGCGCTCCGAGGTCGCGGGGTCGATCCGCCGGTGGCGCGAGACGACCGGCGACGTGGACGCGCTCGCGGCCGCCGAGGACGGCGCGGCGGTCGTGGACGCCTTCGCCGACTGGGAGCGCGCGGACGAGGTGATCGAGGCCGGCGAGACGAAGGCCGCGCTCCGCGTGGCGGGCGAGCGGGTCGACCTCAGGGTCGTCGCGCCCGCCGAGTGGGGGGCGGCGCTCCAGTACTTCACCGGGAGCCGGGACCACAACGTCCGCCTGCGCAACCGCGCCATCGACCGCGACCTGAAGGTCAACGAGTACGGCGTCTTCGACGTGTCCGACGTCTCGGACCCCGACGCTGGCCAGCGGGTGGGCGACCGGGTCGCCGGCGAGACAGAGGCGGACGTGTACGAGGCGCTCGACTGCGCGTGGATCCCACCGGAACTCCGCGAGGACGGCGGCGAGGTCGCCGCCGCGGCCGACGACGGTCTGCCGGACCTCCTCGAGGAGGGGGACCTCCGGGGCGACCTGCACGTCCACACGGACGCCTCGGACGGCGACGCCACCCTCGACGAGATGCTCGCGGGCGCGGCCGAGGTCGGCCACGACTACGTCTGCATCAGCGATCACGCGACCGGCCCGGGGATGGTCGGCGGGGTGGGCCTCGACGACGACGAACTGCGCGAGCAGATGGCGACGGTTCGCGAGGCGGGGGCCGACGCCGACGTGACGGTCTTCTCGGGCGTCGAGGCGAACATCGGAGCCGACGGCTTCGTGTCGGTCGCCGACGACCTGCTGGCCGATCTCGATCTGGTGGTCGCCTCGCCCCACAGCGGACTGGAAGGCGACGGCACCGACCGCCTCGTGGCCGCGGCCCGGCATCCCGAGGTGGACGTGATCGGCCACCCGACGGGCCGCCTCCTGACGCGTCGGCCGGGACTCGACGTCGACGCGCGGCGACTCGCCGAGGTGGCGGCCGAGGAGGGCGTCGCGCTGGAGGTGAACGCGAACCCCCACCGCCTCGATCTGGGCGGCGACGGCGTTCGGGCGGCCGTCGAGGCGGGCGCGCCGATTGCGATCAACACCGACGCGCACTCGCCCGCCGAGTACCGGAACGCCGTCTACGGCGTCCACACAGCACGCCGCGGGTGGGCCGAGGCGGCCGACGTGCTGAACGCCCGCGACGCGGCGGGCCTGCGCGCCGTCCTCGATGGCTGAGTTCCTCGTCGACCTGATGTGCGGAAAACTCGCCACCTACCTGCGGATGTGCGGCCACGACGCGGCCTACGCGCTGGATCGGGGCGTCGAGGCCGACGACGCCTTGCTGTCGCTGGCCCGCGCCGAGGATCGGGTGCTGGTGACCAGAGACGAGGCGCTGGCGGCCCGGGCTGAGCGCTCGGTGCTCGTGACGGCGACGGACTCGACCGAGCAGGTCCGCGAACTCGTGGCGGCGGGGTACGACTGCACGCCGACGGAGCCGATGCGGTGTTCGACCTGCAACGGGCGGTTGGCCCGCGTCACCGAGGCAGAGTCGACGCCGGAGCACGCGCCGGACCCCGGCGAGGAACCGGTGTGGCGGTGTCGCGACTGCGGGCAGGTGTTCTGGCGGGGGAGTCACTGGGACGACGTGAAAGCGCGCCTCGCTGACCTATAGGCGGTCCACGCCGTCGCCGCCGTCGTCGCCCGCGTCGGCGTTGGGCGTCCACTCCTCGCAGGCGTCCATGTCGTCCATCTGCTCGCCGTGGAAGCCACAGTAGGGCTGGATGCCCGCGTCGGTGCGGACGTACTGGAACTCGGCGCAGTTGCCACAGTAGCGGTCCGCCTGCGACGGGTCGGCGGCGGGTTCGGGGTCGTCGGTCAGCACCTCGCCGCCGTCCGCGCCGGGCGAGCGGATGTCGCGGGTCGCCGCGCCGCCGTCGGTCGTGCCGGCCGCCTCCGGTTCGTCGACGCCGCCGAAGACGCCGACGCCGCCACCACCGCCACCGCCGCCGAGGGCCGCGCGCGCCGCGTCGGCGTCCTCCGCCGCGACCCGGACGGTCCGCGTCTCGCCGTCCTCGGTGTAGGTGAGCGAGACGGTGCCGCCGGGGTCGTTGCGGCGCTTGAACGTCGCGATGGCGGTGAACAGACACCAGAAGGTGGTGATCGTGCCCGCGAAGTAGACGAGGCCGACGAGCAGCGTCAGGTCGGTCGGCGCGCCCGAGGCGGTGTACCACCGGTCGGGGTAGGCGTAGCGGAACAACATCACGCCGAGGACGGCCACGCCCGCCCCGACGGCCGCGGCGGCGCGGTAGAGGGTGCTCGCCGGAAGCACGACGAAGATGCCGAGGAACACCGCGGGGATGCCGAGGCCGAGCAGGACGCCCGCGAGTTCCCGCGCGGCGGCCAGCGAGAAGCCCAGTCCCGAGAGGACCGTCGTCCCGCCGGCGAGGATCGCGCCGACGACGAGGAGCGCCCCGCCGACGAACAGTCCCGTGCCGAGGTAGAGGCGACGGCGGCTCACCTCCCCGGCCCGCTGGTCGTACGCGTCGGCGAGGCTGGTCATGTGCGTGTGCTCGGCCCCCGTCGTCAAAAATCTGTGTCAGACGCGGGGCATACCCCGTCCGGATCGAAAGGAATAGGGACCGGCCTGCCGAACGCCGGCGTATGGCCGACGAGAGCGACGAGTCCGAGGACCCCGCGGTCGAACTCGGCGAGGGGCCCGACGTGGCGGGCGCGCCGATCGCTCGGGTCGCCGCCCGACTCACGTGGGGCATGGAACAGAGCGAGATCCGCCGCCGGGAGGGCGGCGTCGAGATCCGAACCCCCGAGGGGCCGCGCGAACTCGACGCGATCCTCGACGAGGTCGACGTGCCGTACTTCGAGAGCCGAAACGAGTTCGAGAGGGCCGTCCGCGACGTGATCGGCGTCGGACCGGTCGCGACCGACGGCTAGAGGCCCAGCAGCGCGGTCCCGTTCTCAGCGGTCGCGGCGAGGTACACCATCAAGAAGAGAAAGGAGTTGTTGAACGCGTGGCACAGCGACGGCACCGTGAGGTTGTCGGTGTACTCGTAGACGGCGCCGAAGACGATGGCGGGCGCGAACAGGATGGCGATGCTGAGAAGCACGGCCTGTGGCGACCCGAGCAGGCTGACGACGTGCGCCGGGGCGAACATCGACGCCGCGAGGAGGATGCTCGCCGCCGGGCCGAAGTTCTCGCGGAGGCGGTTCTGGATCACGCCGCGGAAAAGTAGTTCCTCGCCGGGCGCGTTGAGCAGGAAGACCAGCGGGATGAGGTAGGGGATGAACTCGGGGTTCTCGATGGCCGTCTGGCCCGCCGAATTCTGCGCCGGTTCGGTGTTCGTCGCGGAGATGAGCGTGGCGACGACCACGGTGAACGCGAGGATGAGCAGCCACCCGCCGACCGCGATGCCGACCTCGCGAAGCGACGGCCACTCGATGTCCAGATAGGAGAGCGGGAGGTCGCGGTAGCGGAGGTAGAGCAGGGCCGTGACGGGGAAGCCGACGCCCTGGATCGCGACGAGGCTCACCACCAACTGGACGGTGTCGCTGAGTTCGACGCCGGCCGCGGCGACGACGTTGACGATGAGGATCAGCGCCACGAAGGCGATGGCAAAGCCGGTGAGGGCGACGGCGGCGGCGGCGCCGACGGAGCGGAGGCGGGCGCGTGTCTCGGTGCGCATGGCCGGTCAGTCGGCGCCGCCTGTCAAAAAGCCGCCGGCTACCCGAAGTCGCCGATGGTCGTCTGGACGCCCGCGGCGAGTTCGGACTTCCGCTTCAGGGCCGCCATCGACACCGGGAGTTGGGTGACGATGGTCCCCAGCGCCTCACCGAGCGACCCCGCCTCGCCGGGTTCGCCCGCGAGTTCGTCCGCGCGGCGGTGACTGGGCGCCTCGTCGAAGGCGTTGCGGACGCTCTCGCGCACCTGCCAGACGCCGACGGGCGCCCAGTAGTCGTCGGACACCTCCCGGAGGACCAGCGCCTTCGCCTGCCGGCCGATCCGGTCGAGGTACTCGAGGACGCCGAGGCGGGCGGCGTAGTAGGCGCCCGCCGTCTCCTCGACGTAGCCGTTCCGCCCCTCGTAGCCCTCGTGGGCGCTCGCCATCCAGATGTCGCCCTCGGGGTCGGGGTTCCACACCGACCCCGGGGACTTCATCTCGACCAACTCGAACTCCCACTGGCCCGGCGCGAGGACGATCCAGTAGCGGTTGCCCAGGTACTCGTTGACCCACACCTCGACGCCCGAGAGTGGTTTGTTCGTCCGCACGGAGCCACGCAGGTAGTCGCCGACGGTGTCGTCGACGGCGGTGATCGACCACCGGGTCGGGACGAGGCGCCGGTTCTCGCTCTTCCCGAGACCGCCCGCCGAGAGGACGCGATTGATGTCGTACACGTCGAAGTCCCGCCGGTAGAGGTAGGTCATCGCGCCCTCGGCGCCCCAGTCGTCGTCCCGGAGCGTCTTCTCGACGGCCTGCGGGACGTGGGGGTTCTCCGCGAGGTCGGCGGACTCGGCGCGGGCGTTCGGGCCGGTCGGGGTCGTCACGTCGTCGACGGAGAAGTCGAGGTCCGGCGACTCCGCGAGGCCGATCTCGACGTCGACGGGGCGGTCGGCGAGGGCGACCTCCCGCTGGACGCCGACGAAGCCGCTCCACGTGTCCTGCACGTCGACGGTGGCGGTCCGATTCGAGTTCAGCAGCCCCGACCGGCGCTGGAGCACGCCGTCGATGTCGAGGCCGTTCTGGTACCACGCGCCGCTGGTGGCGAATCGCTCGGCGTCCTCGGCCGTCTCCATCGGCGAGAGGATGCCCGCCGAGACGTCCGGGTAGCCGTGGCGCCCGACGAACACCGAGGGGGCCGTGGATCCGAACAGCGAGTCCCCCTGCTGGGCCGCGTCGAAGGACTGGGCCACGTCGTCGAGGTGATCCAGAATCTCGTAGGACTTCTCCTCGGCGAGTTTGCGCCGCTCGACGCCCTCGTCGGGTTCGAGCCCGTCGACGTAGTCGTCGAGCCGCATTATCAGAGACGAGGGACGAGGCGGTAATCAAATTTCGGTCCCCGGCGGGCGGTGAGAACGCAACGGCCTGGCCGGCAGGCGAACCCTTTTGCTGTCCGCCGCCGAGCCACCGCCATGGAGTACACGACCCTCGGGGACACGGGCCTCGAAGTCAGCCGCATCTGTCTTGGCTGCATGAGCTTCGGGGACGACGACTGGCGGGACTGGGTGCTCGGCGAGGAGGAGAGCCAGGAGATCATCGACCGAGCGATCGAGTTGGGCATCAACTTCTTCGACACCGCGAACGTCTACTCGAACGGCGAGTCCGAGCGCATCCTCGGCGACGCCCTCGCGGAGTACGACCGCGACTGGCCCGTCGTGGCGACGAAGGTGTACGGCGGGATGGACGAGGACAACCCCAACGCGAGCGGCCTCTCGCGGAAGGCCATCGAGCAGGAACTACAGAACAGCCTCGACCGTCTGGGCATGGACACCATCGACCTGTACCAGATCCACCGCTGGGACGATTCGACGCCCATCGCGGAGACGCTCCGCGCGCTCGACGACGCCGTGCGCCGGAAGCAGGTCCGCTACGTCGGGGCCTCCTCGATGTGGGCCCACCAGTTCGCCGACGCACTGCACACCTCGGAGCTGCAGAATCTGGAGCGCTTCGTCTCGATGCAGGACCACTACAACCTCGCATACCGGGAGGAGGAGCGCGAGATGCTGCCCCTCTGCGACCGGGAGGGCGTCGGCGTCATCCCGTGGTCGCCGCTCGCGCGCGGCTACCTCACCCGCCCCCACGAGGAGTTCCTCGAAACGACGCGAGGCCGCTACATGAACGACGGCGACTTCGCCAGCCGGATCGACACCTACCGCGCCAACGGCGGCGACGAGGTGAACGAGCGGGTCGAAGAACTCGCAGAGGAGAAGGGCGTCTCGATGGCCCAGATCGCGCTCTCGTGGCTCCTGCATCAGGACGAGGTGGACGCGCCCATCGTCGGGACGACGAGCGTCGAGCACCTCGAAGACGCCGTCGAGGCGCTGGACATCGACCTCAGCGAGTCCGATCAGGAGTGGCTCGAAGCGCCCTACGGCCCGGTCGGCGTCGAAGGGCACTGACGTGACGGTCCTCGTCCTCGGCGACCAGTTGGCGCGCGAGGTCGGCCCGGTCGCGGACCGGGACGAGCGCCTGCTGCTCGTCGAGAGCGAGGCCGCCGGCCGCCGACTGCCGTACCACCCGCACAAACTGACGGCCGTCTACAGCGCGATGCGGCACTTCCGCGACGACCTGCGAGCGGCCGGGCGAACGGTGGAGTACCGGCAGGCCGAGTCGCTCGCGGCCGGCCTCGCGGCGCACTTCGAGGCCCACCCCGGCGACGAACTGGTGGCGATGCGCCCGCACGCACAGGGTGCCGAAAACCGCTTGCGCGACATCGTCGCCGACGCGGGCGGCGACCTGACGCTGGTCCCCGACGAGCGGTTCGTCTGCTCGCGCGACGCCTTCGACGCTTGGGTCGCCGACGAGGACGAACCGCTCCGCCACGAGTCCTTCTACCGCTTCCTCCGGCGGCGGACCGGCTACCTGATGGACGGCGACGACCCGGTCGGCGGCGAGTGGAACTACGACGCGGACAACCGGGAGACGCCGCCGGCGGACTACGACCCGCCGCCGCCGACGCAGTTCCCGCCGGACGAGACGACGCGCGCGGTGCAGGAGCGGGTCGAGGCGACGTTCGACGGCGGCGACTGGGCCGACCCGGGGCCGTTCTGCTGGCCAGTGACCCGTGCGGACGCGCTGTCGGCGCTGGACGACTTCGTGGCGAACCGCCTCGCCGACTTCGGCACGTATCAGGACGCGATGCTGGACGACGAGTGGGCGCTATCGCACTCGCTGCTCTCGGTGCCGCTGAACCTCGGCCTCCTGCGCCCGGCGGAGGTCATCGAGGCGGCCATCGCGGCCTACCGGGCGCGCGAGGACGTGCCGATCAACAGCGTCGAGGGGTTCGTGCGGCAGGTGCTGGGCTGGCGGGAGTTCGTCCGCCACGTCTACCGGCGGGGGATGCCCGACCTCGCCGACGCGAACCGCCTCGACGCGACCGCGCCGCTGCCCGACTTCTACTGGACCGGCGACACGGAGATGGCGTGTCTCGCGGACGCCGTCGATGGCGTCCGGTCGCGGGGCTACGCCCACCACATCGAGCGCCTGATGCTCCTCTCGAACTTCGCGCTCCTGCGGGGCGTCGCGCCGTCGGCGATCAATCGGTGGTTCCACGCGGCGTTCGTCGACGCCTTCCACTGGGTCGTGACGCCGAACGTCGTCGAGATGGGCCAGTACGCGGCGGGACTGTTCGCGAGCAAGCCCTACGCCGCCTCCGCGAACTACGTCGAGGGGATGAGCGACCACTGCGCTGGCTGTCGCTTCGATCCCGACGAGCGGACGGGTGCGGACGCCTGCCCGTTCAACGCGCTCTACTGGGACTTCCTCGACAGACACGAGGAGCGCCTCCGCTCGAATCCGCGGGTCGCCGCCCTGTACGGGCACCTCGACCGCATGGACGAAGACGAGCGCGCGGCCATCCGTGAGCGCGCGGCGAGCCTGAAAGAGCGGTCCTAGGCCGCCTGCTGCCACTCCCGGAGGCTGTCGGCGCTGACGCCCTCGACGTCCTCGGCGACCGCGTCGGCGTCGGCGTCGGCGAGGTCACCGGGGTCCTCGATGCCCGCGGCTTCGAGTTTTTCGGCCGTGGCTGGCCCGATGCCGTCGATGTCCTCCAGGTCGCGGCGCGCCTGATACTCCTGGTAGTTGCAGATCGGACAGCCCAGTTCCCACGGCTCGTCGTCGTCCTCGCCGTGGACGACCAGTTCGGGCAGGTCGTGCTCGTCGCAGCGCGCGTCGGTCACCTCGATGTCGCCCCGGCGGGGCAGCGGCAGGGAGTACTCACAATCCGGGTAACGGGTACAGCCGACGAGCCGCGAGCCCGTTCGGAGCGTCTTGATGGCGAGTTCGCCGCCGTGATCCGCGCCACACTCCGGGCAGGGGCCGATCACCCGGTCGGCCGTCTCGTCGGCCGCCTCGGCCTGACAGCGCGGGCAGCCGTGGACGAACGTGCCACGGCCCGCGAGCATCTTGACGTGGCGCAGGTCGTGGTCCTCGCAGGTGTCCTCCAGGACGAGCGGTTCGCCCTTGCTCGGGAGTGGGAGGGTGTACTCGCAGTCGGGGTAGCCGTCACAGCCCACGAAGTACGATCCCTGCCGGCTCCGCCGGACGAGGAGGTCCGAGCCACACTCCGGACAGGGGCCCAGCGTCTTGTCGGCCTTCAGCGAGTCGCTGAGGTAGTCGCCCAGTTCCTCGCGGGACTCGCGCAGCGACTCGAACACCGCGTCGAGCGCCTCACGGGACTCCGCGGTCACGTCGTCGAGGTCCGTCTCGCCCTCGGCGATGGCGGTCATGTCGGCTTCGAGTTGCCGGGTCATCTCCTCGTCGACGACGCGGTCGGCGTACTCCTCGGCGGCCTCGACCACGGCGCGGGCGAGGCGGGTGGGCCGCGGCGGGTCGTTCTCCACGTAGCCGCGGTCGTACAGCTTCTCGATGGTGTTGTGGCGGGTGGACTTCGTGCCGAGGCCCAGATCGGCCATCGTCTCGATGAGGCGAGACTGGCCGTAGCGCCGCGGCGGCTGGGTCTCCTTGGCTTCGAGGCGGGCGTCGGAGACCGCGAGGTCGTCGCCGACCTCGACCGCGGGGACGTAGTTCTCGGCGGTCGAGCCGTAGGGGTAGACCGCGTGGTAGCCCGGCTCCGCGAGGCGCTTGCCGTTGGCCTTCAGGCGCCGGTCGCCGACGCTGGCGACGACGCGGAGGTGCTCCCACTCCGCCGGGTCGGCGAGCGTCGCCATGAACCGCCGGGCGACGAGTTCGTAGACGGTCCACTCGTCCTCGCCGAGTTCGCCCTCGGTGGGCACGTCCTCGGTCGGATGGATCGGCGGGTGGTCGGTCGTCTCCTCGTCGCCCGCGGTGGGGTCGAGGTCGCCCTCCAGCAGCGAGTCGGCGTCGTCGCCGAACGCGCGGGTCGCGCTGAAGGCGTCGAGCAGGTCCTCGGGGTCGAGGTCGTCCGGGTAGACGGTGTTGTCCGTCCGGGGGTAGCTGATGTACCCCGCCGTGTAGAGGTCCTCGGCGATGCTCATCGCGCGGTTCGCGGAGAAGCCGAGGCTGCCGGCGGCGGAGATGAAGGCCGTCGTGTCGAAGGGAACCGGCGGGTCGTCGGTGCGCGTGTAGGAGGTGACGTCCGTGACCGGCGCCGACGCCGCGTCGGCGACGGCGGCGTAGGCGGCCTCGGCGTCGCCCTCGTTCCAGACCCGGTCGTTCTCGGTGCCGTCCTCGGCCTCGTAGACGTACTGGGCCTCGAAGGTCTCGCCGTCGGCGGTGAGGTCGGCGTACAGTTCCCAGTAGGACTCCGGATCGAAGGCCTCGATCTCGCGCTCCTTGTCGACGATGAGTTTCAGCGTCGGGGACTGCACCCGCCCCACCGAGATGAAGTCGTCGCCCATCTGCCCGGCCGAGAGCGAGAGGAAGCGCGTGAGGGCGGCGCCCCACACGAGGTCGACGATCTGGCGGGCCTCGCCCGCGGCCGCGAGGTCCGTGTCCAGTTCCTCGGGGTCGGCAAACGCCTCCCGGACCGCCGTGTCGGTGATCGAGGAGAAGCGCACGCGGTCGGCCCGCGCGGTCTCGTTCACGTCCCGGATCAGGTCGAGGGCCTCCTTGCCGATGAGTTCGCCCTCGCGGTCGTAGTCGGTGGCGATCACGACCCGATCGGCGTCCGCGGCCAGGTCCTGCAGGACGGCGACGATGTCCTGCTTCGTCGGGCGGGTCACCACGTCGGCGTGGACCAGTTCCGCCGGCTCCACGTCGCGCCAGTCGCTGTACTCCGGGGGGAAGTCGAGGCCGACGACGTGCCCCGAGAGGCCGACACAGCGGGTATCGCCCCACCGGTAGACGTTGACGTCGCCGCGGGCGTCGACGCTCGCGGACCCCTCGCTGAGGATGTCCGCGATGCGGCGGGCCGCGTTCTCTTTCTCGGTGACGATCAGTTCCACGGTAGCTGTGAAACGATACGCCGGGTTCGGTAAGTAAGCGTTTCGGCCCGGGGAATCGCCGGACGGCGGCGCTCCAGACGCGGCCGCGCGGCGCGCGCGTCAGGGCTCGAAGGTGTCGGTGCGGAGCCCCTCCCGGACCGGTTCGTGCGCGGCGTCGCCCGGCGGGGGCGCGGTGACGAGGGTCGCTTCGAGGCGGCCCTCCGTCGCCTTCACGCCGCGGTCCTCGCCCGCCGGGACCACGACCACGTCGCCGGGTTCGACCGCGTGCCCGTCGTCGCCGTCGCGGACGATGCCGGTGCCACGTTGGACCGTGATGGCCACGTCGCTGTCGGGTGCGTGGACCGGGATGAACTGCCCGGGTTCGAAGAAGCCCAGCACGACCTTCGCGCGGTCGCTCTCGTGGATCGTCTGCGCGGTGAATCGCTCGTCGGCGTAGGAGCGCTCGGCGTCGAAGTCTGTCGCGACCATGGCGGGGATCGGTGTCCCCGACAGGTGGGTACCGCGCCGAAGACGTTCGGCTACCCGTCCAGTTCCGCCCGGAGCAGTTCGTTGACGGTGCCGGGGTCGGCGCTCCCGCCCGTCTCCTGCATCACCTGCCCGACGAGGAAGTTCAGCGCGCCGCCCTCGCCCGCGTGGTAGTCTTCGACGGCGTCGGGGTTCTCGTCGATCGCGGCCTGCACGGCGGCTTCGATCTCGCCCGCCTCGGCGGTGCCGAGGTCCTCGCGCTCGATGACCGCGTCGGGGTCGAGGCCCTCGTCGAGCATCGCGCGGAGGACGACCTCCTCGGCGTTCTTGGCCGTGATCTCCTCCTCGGCGACGAGTTCGACGAGGCGAGTGAACTCGTCGAGGCGGTCGCTCACGTCCGTGATCGCCATGTCGCGGTAGTTGAGTTCGCCCAGCAGGGTGTCGGCGACCCACGTCGCCGCGAGGTCCGGGTCGAAGGCCTCGGCCACGTCCTCGTAGAAGTCCGCCACCTGCTTCGTGGAGGTGAGTTTGTCCGCGGCCTCCGCGCCAAGCCCGTACTCCTCGCGGAAGCGCTCGCGGCGCGCGTCGGGCAGTTCCGGGATCGAGAGCTCCTGCTTCCAGTGAGACACTTCGAGGGGCGGGAGGTCGGCCTCCGGGAAGTAGCGGTAGTCCTCCTCGGCCTCCTTCGAGCGCATCGAGACGGTGATGCCGCGGGTCTCGTCCCAGTGGCGAGTCTCCTGCTCGACGGCGCGGCCCCGCTGGATGGCGTTCTTCTGACGGGTGACCTCGTAGGCCAACGCCTGCTCCGCACCGCGGTGACTGGAGATGTTCTTGACCTCGGTGCGGTTGGCGGCGTCGAGGTCCGCGGCGTCGACGTCGCCCGACGCGTCCATCTGGTCGGCCGGGACGAGCGAAACGTTCGCGTCGACGCGGAGCGAGCCGTCGCGGGTGCTGTCGAAGATGCCGAGATATTCGAGGACCTCCTCCATCTTCGCGAGGAAGGCGCGCACCTCCCCGGGACTGCGCAGGTCGGGTTCGGTGACGATCTCCATCAGGGGGACGCCGGCGCGGTTGTAGTCGATGAGGGTGTAGTCGGCCTGATCGATGGAGCCGCCGACGTGTTCGATGCTCCCGGGGTCCTCTTCGAGGTGCGCCCGGCGGATCGAGACGGCGCGTCGGTCCCCCTCGTGGCTGATCTCGAGGGTGCCGTCCTCGCAGACGGGCGCGCCGTACTGCGTGATCTGGAAGCCCTTCGGCAGGTCGGGGTAGAAGTAGTTCTTCCGGTCGAAGCCGGTGCGCTCGGGGATGTCGGCGTCCAGCGCCTTCCCGAGTTTCACGGCGGCCTCGACGGCGCCCTCGTTGAGGACCGGCAGGGCACCCGGCAGGCCGAGACAGACCGGACACGTCCGGGTGTTTGGCTCCTCGGCGGGGTCGGTCGAGCAGCCACAGAAGATCTTCGTGTCGGTCTCCAGTTGGACGTGGACCTCGAGGCCGATGACGACCGCGAGGTCCTCCTGTTTGGCCGCGCTCGCGCTCATTACACGCAGTTCCGCGTGGCGGACTCTAAAGCGTGGCGGAGTGCCCGAGCGTCAGACGTTCGGCTGACACAGCCTTATGTGGGTTCCGTCCCGGTGTGCGTACATGAGCGAGGACAGCGAACGCGTCGAAGAACTCGAGAGCACGGTCGCGGAACTCGAAGCGACCGTCCGGGGCCTCACCGAGGAACTCGTCGACGCCACCGAGCGCATCCGCCAACTGGAGGCGGCGACGGACGTGGACCCGGCCGGCGACCACGGCCGCGGGGAACCCGAGGAGTCCACGACCGACCCGATGCACGCCGGGCCGGAGCACAGCGAGACGCCGGACGACGCCGAGACGGTCGCGGAGGCCGACACGCCTAAAGCCCCCGAGTCCGAGGATTCGGCAGACACCGAGGAGGGCGACGTGGTCGAGGACGACGACATCATCGTCGCCTGATCGGCGGCCCCCATCATGCACATCGAAGAACTCGTCCTGGAGAACTTCAAGAGCTTCGGACGAACCACCCGTATTCCGTTCTACGAGGACTTCACGACGATCAGCGGTCCGAACGGGTCGGGGAAGTCCAACATCATCGACGCCGTCCTCTTCGCGCTCGGGCTGGCCCGAACGCGGGGGATGCGCGCCGAGAAGCTGACGGACCTCATCTACAACCCCTCGCACGCCACCGACGACGAGGCCGGCGGCCCCCGGGAGGCCAGCGTCGAGGTCGTCCTCGCCAACGAGGACGACACGCTCACCGACCAGCAGGTCGCCTCCGCGATGGGCGTCGACGCCGACGACCTCGGCGACGCCGGCACCATCACCATCCGCCGCCGCGTGAAGCGCACCGACGACAACTACTACTCCTACTACTACCTCAACGGCCGCTCTGTCAATCTCTCTGACATCCAGGACCTGCTCTCGCAGGCCGGCGTCGCCCCCGAAGGCTACAACGTCGTGATGCAGGGCGACGTGACCGGCATCATCAACATGACGCCCGGCGAGCGCCGGGAGATCATCGACGAGATCGCGGGGGTGGCCGAGTTCGACGCGAAGAAGGAGGACGCCCATGCGGAACTGGAGACCGTCGAGGAGCGCATCGACGAGGCCGAACTCCGCATCGAGAACAAGCGCGATCGGCTCGACCAACTGTCCGAGGAGCGCGAGACCGCCCTCGAATACCGCGACCTCAAAGAGGAGCGCGAGGAGTACGAGGGCTACCGGAAGGCGGCCGAACTCGCCGACCGGCGCGCGGACCTCGACGAGACGAAATCCGAGGCCGAGCGACGCCGCGACGAGCTCGCCGACCTGCAAGCGGAACTGGACACCCGCCGCGGCCGGGTCGAGCGACTTGAGGACGACCTCGCCGAGCTAAACGAGGAGATCGAGCGCAAGGGCGAGGACGAGCAGCTCGCCATCAAGCGCGAGATGGAGGAGATCAAAGGCGAGATCGGCCGCCTCGAAGACAAAGTCGAGAGCGCCGAGGAGAAGATCGAGGCCGCGAAAGCCGAGCGCCGCGAGGCGTTCGTCGAGATCGACCGCAAGGAGGAGCAGATCGACGACCTCGACGACGAGATCCGCGAGATCAAAGTCGAGAAGGCCTCGATCCAGTCCGACGTGGCCGAGAAGGAGGCCGACCTCGAGGACGTCGAGGCCGAAATCGAGGCCGTCGACACGGCCTTCGACGAACTCAAAGCCGACCTCGCGGCGAAGAAGGAGGCCCTCGAAGACGCCCGCGAGCGCCGCAACGAACTCGAACGCGAGCGGGACCGCCTGCTCGACACGGCGCGGCGCCGCGCCGACGAAATCGAGGAGACGGAGGCCGACATCGACGCGGCCCGCGACCGCGTCCCCGAGATCGACACCGAACTCGACGACCTCGAATCGGAACTGGAGAAGGCCCGCGCGAACGTCGAGCAGATCGAGGGCGTGGTCGCGGACCTCCGCGAGGAGAAAGAATCCCTCCAGTCGGACCTCGACGACGTGGAGGACGACCTCAACGAGGCCCAGCAGGAGTACGCCGAACTCGAAGCCTCCGGGGGCGACGACTCCTCCTACGGCCGGGCCGTCTCGGCGGTCAAGAATGCCGACCTCGAGGGAGTGCACGGGCCGGTCGGGGAACTCGGCGGCGTCGAGGAGCGCTACGCGGTCGCCTGCGAGACGGCGGCCGGCGGGCGCCTCGCGAACGTCGTCGTCGCCGACGACGGTGTGGGCGACCGCTGCATCGACTACCTCAAGCGACGCAACGCCGGGCGGGCCACCTTCCTCCCGATGACGGAGATGCACGACCGGCGGCTCCCCTCGCTCCCGGACCACGCTGGCGTCGTCGACTTCGCCTACGATCTGGTGGACTTCGACGCCCAGTACTCGGGCATCTTCTCCTACGTCCTCGGGGACACGCTGGTCGTCGAGGACATGGCCGCGGCCCGGGACCTGATGGGCGACTGGCGGATGGTCACCCTCGACGGCGAACTCGTCGAGAAGTCCGGCGCGATGACCGGCGGCAGCCGCTCGGGCTCTCGCTACTCCTTCTCCGGGGGCGGCGGGCGCCTCGAGCGCGTGGCCGACCGGGTCACCAAGCTCGAAGACCAGCGCCGGGACCTCCGCGAGGAGATCCGCGACGTGGAGAGCCGCCTCGAAGACGCGCGCGACCGGCAGACCGACGCCGCCGAGCAGGTGCGGGCCATCGAGAGCGACATCGAGGCCCGCGAGCAGGAGCGCGCGGAGATCGAGGAGCGCATCGACGACCTCGAAGACGAACTCGCCGACCAGCGCGCGGCGCGCGCCGAGGTCGACGACGAGATCACCGAGCAGGAGGCGGAGATCGACGCCGTCGCCGAGCGCATCGCCGACCTCGAAGACGAGGTGGCGGAGCTCGAAGACGAACTCGCCGACTCCCGCGTCCCCGAACTCACCGAGCGCAAGGAGGAGATCGAAGCGGAAATCGACGACCTCGAAGCCCGCGCCTCGGATCTGGACGGCGAACTCAACGAACTCCAGCTAGAGCGCTCCTACGCCGAGGAGGCCATCGAGGAGCGCAACGAGGACATCGAGGCCGCCCAGAACCGCGTGGCCGAGCAGGAGGAGCGCATCGACGACCTCGAATCGCAGATCGAAGCGAAGGAGGCCGAACTCGAGGAGAAGGAGGACGCCGTCGCCGAACTCGAAGACGAACTCGCGGACCTCAAGGACGAGCGTGCCGACCGCAAGGAGACGCTCTCGGAGGCCCGCGCGGCCCGCGACAGCAAGGAGGAGGAAGTCAACCGGGCCGAGAGCCGCGTCGAGTCCCTCGAAGCACAGATCGCGTCGCTGGAGACCGAGATCACGGAGCTCGAAGCTGCCGTCGAGGCCGACCCCGAGGACGTGCCGGACCTCGACGAGGTCGAGGAGCGCATCCAGTCGCTCACCGCGGAGATGGAGGCGCTCGAACCGGTCAACATGCTCGCCATCGAGGAGTACGAGGAGGTCGAGGCCGACCTCGCCGACTTAGAGGAGAAACGCGAGACCCTCGTCGACGAGCGCGACGGCATCGAGGAGCGCATCGAGTCCTACGAGGCCCAGAAGCGCGAGACGTTCATGGACTCCTACCGGGCCATCGACGCCCAGTTCCAGGACATCTTCGAGCGCCTCTCGAACGGCACGGGCGAACTCCACCTCGAAGACACCGAGGACCCCTTCGAGGGCGGCCTGACGATGCGCGCCCAGCCGGGCGACAAGCCGATCCAGCGGCTGGACGCGATGAGCGGCGGCGAGAAGTCCCTGACCGCGCTCGCGTTCATCTTCGCGCTCCAGCGGCACAACCCCGCACCGTTCTACGCGCTGGACGAGATCGACGCCTTCCTCGACGCCGCGAACGCCGAGCGCGTCGGCGAGATGGTCGACGAACTCGCGGGCGAGGCCCAGTTCGTCGTCGTCTCGCACCGCTCGGCGATGCTCGAGCGCTCCGAGCGCGCCATCGGCGTCACGATGCAGGAGAACAACGTCAGCGCCGTCACCGGCATCGACCTCGGCGGCGGCGCGGAGCCGGAGGTGGAGGCCGATGACTGACCCCGTGGCCGAGGACGACGACGAGGAGGTCGAGCCGGTCGAGGTGCTCGTCCAACTCGCCGAGGAGGGCGAGATCGAGCCGTGGGACATCGACGTGGTGACTGTCACCGACAAGTTCCTCGCGCGCCTCGACGAGGCGGACCTCCGGACTTCCGGCCGGGCGCTGTTCTACGCGAGCGTCCTGCTGCGGATGAAAAGCGACGCGCTCCTCGAAGACGACGACGAGGAGCCAGAGGAGGCCACCGAGGAGGAGCCGTGGGAGGCGCCGATGGCCGAGGCGCCCGACGACGCCCCGCCGGGCTTCGACCCCGTGGACGCCCTCGAGGCGGAGATGGACCGCCGCCTCGACCGGAAATCCGCACGCGGCACGCCGGAGACGCTGGACGAACTGGTCCGCGAACTCCGCGACCACGAGCGCGGGTCGTGGTGGAAAGAATCGCGCTCCTACGACACCAGCGACTCGCCCGCGGGGTTCCAGCGCGGCGTCCAGACCCTCGACTACCGCGACGACGACGCCGGGCGCGCGAGCCACGAACCGACGGAGGACGACGTGACCGGCACGGCACACGGCGAGGACATCGAGGCGGTCATCGACGACGTTCGCGCGGCGCTCCGCGAGCAGTACGGCGCGGGGCGGACGGAAGTCCTGTTCGGCGAAATCGAGGGCGTGACCGACAGCCGCGCGCAGACGTTTCTGGCCCTGCTCTTCCTCGCGAACCGCGGAGAGGTGTGTCTGGACCAGGACGAACTGTTCGGCGACCTCTGGGTGCAGGACGCCAGCGCGGTCGCCGAAGCGGGCGAAGCCGTCGCGGACTAGGCCAGTCGCCAGCGGTCGCCGCCCGTGGACTCGACGACGCCGCGGCGCTCCATCTCCGTCAGCACCTCGGGGAGCCGACCGGGCTGGGAGATTTCGAGTTCGACCCGCTCGATGTCGTGGTACTCCTCGAGGAGGCGCTGGACGTCCGCCACGTCGTGTGGGCCGTCGTCGGCGCGCTCCATCGCCCCCGCGACGAGTTCGACCATGTCCTCGATGAAGTTCCACGGGTAGACGACCCACTTCCACTCCGAGAGGTGCTCGCCGACGTAGTCGGGTTCGTAGTCGCTCGTGCCGAGCAACTGGAGCGTCGCCGTCCGCACCGAACTGGGGTTCCGCTCGCGGACGTACTCGTCGGCGCGGCGGATCGACCCGCCGGTGTCGGCGATGTCGTCGATGACGAGGACGTCCTTGCCGGCGACGCTCCCCTCCGGCACGTCGTAGCGAACGGTCGGTTCGCCGGACTTCTCGGCGGTGCCGACGTAGTGTTCCATCTTCAGGCTGGTGAGGTCGTCGAGGCCGAGGAAGTCACAGAGACACCGGCCGGCAAACCACCCGCCGCGCGCGAGGGCCACGACGACGTCCGGGTCGTAGTCGGCGCGCCGGACCTGCGTTGCCACGTCGCGACAGAGGTCGTAGATGTAGTCCCAGTTGGGCACCGTGCAGGCGAAATCGTCCGGCAGGTCGCTCATGGCCGCCTCTCGCGGGCGACCGGACGTGAACGTTTCGACGGCAATCGCTAACTCCGCGGAGACCGTACGGCCCGTATGCCCGAACTCAGCGGCGCGCGCATCGGTCGAGTCTGCCTCCGCGTCACCGACCCGGCGGCCGTGGCGGCCTTCTACCGCGACGTGGTCGGTCTCGATGAACTCGACGGGGCGACGACGCTCGGCGCCGGAGACACGCCCCTCGTCGAACTCCGGGGCGACCCCGACGCGCCGGCGCGACCGCCGGACGCCGCGGGCCTGTTCCACCTCGCGATCAGGGTTCCCACCCGGGCGGCGCTGGGTGCGGCGCTCGCCCGCGTCGAGGAGCGCTGGGACCTCGACGGCGCGTCCGATCACGGCGTCAGCGAGGCGCTCTACCTCCGCGATCCGGAGGGCAACGGCGTCGAGATCTACCGGGACCGGCCCCGCGAAGCGTGGCCGACCGATGGCGACCGGGTGGCGATGGGCACCCGGCCGCTCGACCGGGAGGGAGTCACCGCTGCCGCCGACGGGAGCGCGGGCGTCCCGCCCGCGACGGACGTGGGCCACGTCCACCTCGACGCCGCCGACCTCGACGCGACCCGAGACTTCTACGCCGACGCGGTGGGCCTGGCGGTGCGACAGCGGCTCCCCGAGGCGGTCTTTCTCGCCGCCGACGGCTACCACCACCACGTCGGCGCGAACACGTGGCGCGGGCGCACCGAGCCACCGAGCGGGCGCGGGCTGGAGTGGTTCGAGATCCGCGCGCCCGAGGAGGGGGTCGAGTCGCTCCGAGCGCGCGTCGACGCCCGCGAGACCGACGCGGGGGTCGCGGTCACCGACCCGAGCGGGGTCGAACTCCGGGTCCGGCCGGAGGGCGCCGTTCTTTAAGCCCGGGCCCGCACGCGTCGGTATGGACGTTGACGCAGGCGACCGCCGCGACGTGCGCATCGTGGACGCCTTCACGACGGAACCGCTGGCGGGCAACCCGGCGGGGGTCGTCCCGGACGCCGACGGCCTCACGGACGGGCAGATGCGCGCCGTCGCGTCCGAGGTCGGCGCCAGCGAGACGGCGTTCGTCCGGTCGGCCGACGGGGCGGACCGACGGCTCCGCTTTTTCACGCCCGCCGAGGAGATTGGACTCTGCGGGCACGCGACGGTCGCGACCCACGCGCACCTCTACGCCGAGGGGCTGATCGACGCCGGCAGCCACGCCGTCGCGACCGAGACCGGCGAGGTGACCGTCGAGGTCGACCCGGACGGGACGGTGTGGCTGACGACCGGCGTGCCGGAGGTCGCGGCCGCGGACGTGCCCGAGGCCCGGGTGGCCGACGCGCTCGGGATCGACCCCGGCCACTTCGTCTCCGACCTCCCGCTGGCCGTCGCGGACGCGGGGCTTCCCTACCTCGTCGTGGGCCTGGACTATCTCTCGACGCTCCGGAGCGCCGCGCCCGACGACCGGGCCGTCGCCGCCCTCTGCGACGAGGCGGACGCGACCGGCCTCTACGCCTTCACCTTCGACACGCTGAGCGCCGACGCGGCGGCCCACGGCCGGGCCTTCCTGCCCGCGGTCGGCGTCTCGGAGGACCCCGTGACGGGCACGGCGACGGCCGCGGCGGCGGGCTACCTCCGGTGGGCCGACGCCTACGACGACTGGCCCGAGGAACTGGTCTTCGAGCAGGGCCACAGCCTCGACCGGCCGGGCCGAGTGCGGGCGCGACTCGACGGTGCGGCCACCGTCGGGGGTCGCGCGGTCACGTCGCTGACCGGTCGAATCGCCGTCCCGCCCGCCGAGGACGACGACATCCTGGAGGCCTAGTCGAACTGGAAGTCGGTGTCGTCGTCGGCCTCCCGCAGTTCGCGCTGGACGCCCTGCAGGTCCTGTTGCATGTCGGAGAGGCGCTCGTCGAGGACTGCGAGGATCTCGCTTTTGACCTTCTCGTTGTCGTAGGTCTCTTCGAGGTCGCCCCGGATCGCGGGCAACAGCGTGCGGTACTTCGCCCACGCAGAGATGGCGCGCCAGACGACCAGTCCGAGGAAGGCCACCGCGAGGCCGGGCGCGGCGGTCCGGAGGACGTCGGTGAGTGGTTCGCCGTCGTGCACCATGTCGACGGCGACGTCGATGCCGAGGAAGTAGCCGCCGCCGATCAGCGCGAGGCCGATGGCGGCCGCGAGCGCCCACGCGAGGGTGTAGAGGGCGCTCCAGTACAGTGCGCGGTTGCTGACCATGGAGGCATTCTCCCAGCGCGGGTACAAAAATACCGCGGCACTCACGCGGGGGTAGCAGAACCTCTAAACCCGCGCCGTCGCTACGGGGTGGCATGACCGAGGTGCCGGTCCGGGACCCGCGCGACCCGGAGTCGTTCGACCGCATCCTCTCGTCGATGTGTACGGAACCCCACCCCGCGGCCCGCGCCGCGGCCGAGCGGTTCCTCGCGTCGAACCCCGGCGACCCCGAGACGTTCCAGTCGATCGCCGCCATCGAGGCGGAGACGGTGGCCGCGCTCGGCGAGATCACGGGCCTCGCGGACCCGGAGGGCTTCGTCGCCACCGGCGGCACCGAGGCGAACATCCAGGCGGTCCACGCTGCGCGGAACCGCGCCGCGACCGACGATCCGAACGTCGTCGTCCCGGAGAGCGCGCACTTCAGTTTCCGGAAGGCCGCGGACCTGCTCGGCGTGGAACTGCGCTCGGTGCCCACCGACGCGGACGGCCGGGCGGACGTGGCGGCGACGAGCGCCGCCGCCGACGGGGAGACGGCGCTGATCGTCGGCGTCGCCGGAACCACCGAGTACGGCCGCGTCGATCCGATCCCGGCGCTCGCGGACGTGGCGGCGGACGTGGACGCGCGCCTCCACGTCGACGCCGCGTGGGGCGGCTTCCTCCTGCCGTTCACCGACCACGAGTGGCACTTCGGCCACGCCGCGGTGGACACGCTGACCATCGACCCGCACAAGGTGGGGCGCGCGGCCATCCCCTCGGGGGGCTTTCTCGCCCGCGACCGCGAGACGCTGGACGCGCTGGCGGTCGACACGCCCTACCTCGAATCGCGGGGGCAGGCCACCCTCGTCGGCACGCGAAGCGGCGCGGGCGTCGCGAGCGCGAAGGCCGCCTTCGAGGCGCTCTGGCCCGACGGCTACCGCGAGACGGCCGCCCGCGCCGGCGACAACGCCGCGTGGCTGGCGGGCGCGCTCGGCGACCGGGGCTTCGACGTGGTCGAACCGGAGTTGCCCCTCGTCGCCGCGGACCTGCCCGAGTCGCTGTTCGACGCGCTCCGCGAGGAGGGGTGGCGGATCGCCCGAACGAGCACCGACGAACTCCGGGTCGTCTGCAACCCACACGTCACCCGCGAGATGCTGGAGTCCTTCGTCGCGGACGTGGATCGACTGCGGGAGTGACGTTCCCGTCCTGAACCGGCGACCTTTAGGTCCGGACGGCCGGTAGCAGGCATATGAGCCACGAGGAGTTCCCGACCGACGACCCCGCGGTGGTGACCTGCGGGCTACCGTACGCGAACGGCCCGCTCCACCTCGGGCACCTGATCGGCCTCATCAGCGCCGACGTGTACGCGCGCTCGCTCCGCCGCCTCGGGCAGGACGTCGCCTACGTCTCCGGGTCGGACATGCACGGGACGCCCATCGCCGTCAACGCCGCCGAGGAGGGCGTCACCCCCGAGGAGTTCGCGATGGAGTGGCACGAGGAATTCGCCGAGACGCTCCCGCAGTTCAACATCGAGTTCGACAACTACGGCCACACCCACGACGAGACGAACACCCAACTGACCCGCGACATCGTCAGCACCCTCGACGAGGAGGGCTACGTCTACGAGAAAGAGATCAAGGTCGCGTGGGACCCCGAGGCCGACCAGCCCCTGCCGGACCGCTTCGTCGAGGGCATCTGTCCCTACTGCGGCGCGAAGGCCCGCGGCGACGAGTGCGACGAGGGCTGTCAGCGCCACCTCGAACCCGGCGAGATCGAGGACCCGCGCTCGACGGTGACCGGGAACCCCGCCGAGTACCGCGACCGCACCCACAAGTTCTTCCGCCTCTCGGAGTTCGAGGACTACCTCGGGGAGTTCCTCGACCGACTGGAGGGCACCCCGAACGCCCAGAACCAGCCCCGCGAGTGGATCGAGGACGAACTCCAGGACTGGTGTATCACCCGCGATCTGGACTGGGGGATCGACTACCCCGGGGAGGGCGGTGACGATCTAGTGCTCTACGTCTGGGTCGACGCGCCCATCGAGTACATCGCCTCCTCGAAGCAGTACACCGAGCGGGTCGGCGCCGACGCGTGGGACTGGGAGGACGTGTGGCGCGACGACGACGGCGAGATCGTCCACGTCATCGGCCCGGACATCATCCAGCATCACACCGTGTTCTGGCCCGCGATGCTGCGGGGCGCCGACTACACGGAGCCGCGGGCGGTCATGGCCAGTGGCTTCCTCACGCTCAACGGCGAGTCCTTCTCCACGTCGCGCAACCGCGCGGTGTGGGCCGAGGACTACCTCGACAGCGAGTTCCACCCGGACCTGCTGCGCTACTACCTCACGACGCAGGGGAGCTTCCACCAGGACACCGACTTCGCGTGGGAGCGCTTCCAGCAGCGCGTGAACTCCGAACTGTCGGACACGGTCGGGAACTTCGTCTACCGCTCGCTTTTGTTCGCCCACCGGAACTACGAGGGCACGCCCGACGCCGACGTGAGCGACGAAGTGCGGGCGGAGATCGAAGACGCGGTCGCGGACTTCGAGGACGCCATCAACGACTACTCGCCGCGGCTGGCGGGCGAGGCCGCGACCGCGCTCGCCGGCTTCGGCAACGAGTACATCCAGCGCAACGAGCCGTGGAAGCTGACCGACGAAGAGCCCGAGCGCGCGGCGCAGGTGATCCGCGACAGCGTCCAGATCACGAAGGCCGTCGCGATCCTGCTCGCGCCGTTCACGCCCGAGAAATCCGACGAGATCTGGGCGATGCTCGCCGAAGACGGGTCGGTCCGCGACGCCACCCTCGACGACTGCCTCGCGGCGCCGCCCGCCGAGTTCGGCGAACCCGAGGAGCCTTTCGAGAAGGTCGAGGACGAGGCTATCGAGGCCCAGAACGCCGCGCTCGAAGCGCGCGTCGAGGCGGCCGACGAGGACGACGAAGCCGAGGACGAGGCCCCCGACCTCGAACCGATCGCCGACGAGCGCATCTCCTTCGAGGACTTCCAGGGCCTCGACGTCCGCGTCGGCGAGATCGAGGTCGCCGAACCGATCGAGGGCGCCGACGACCTCGCGCGCCTCGAAGTCGACATCGGCGTCGAGCGCCGGCAGATCGTCGCGGGCATCAAGGGCCTCCACGACCTCGACGCCCTGCCGGGCACCCGGGTCGTGATCCTCGCCAACCTCGAACCGGCCGAACTGTTCGGCGTGGAGAGCAACGGGATGCTCCTCGCGGCGGGCGAGGACGCCGACCTGCTGACGACGCTGGGCGACAGCGTGCCCGGGACGAAAGTGCGCTAACCGGCGGCCTTTTTCCGGTGCCGGTCCAATCCGGGGTATGGCAGACCGGGACATGCGGAACGCGAAGATCGTGTGCACGCTCGGCCCGGCCTCGGCGGACCGCGAGACGGTCCGGGCGCTCGCGGACGCGGGCATGACCGTCGCCCGGGTCAACGCGAGCCACGGCAGCCGCGAGGACCGGGCCGCCCTGATCGACACCGTCCACGCGGTCGATCAGGAGACGACGGCGCCGGTGGCGGTGATGCTCGACACGCAGGGGCCGGAGGTGCGGACCGCACCCTCCGAGGACCGGGTACCGCTGGCCGAGGGTAGCGTCGTGACGTTCGCGCCCGGCGACGCCACGACGCCCGAGCGGGTCGGCCTCTCCACGAGCATCGCCGCGCTCTCGCCGGGCGACCGGGTACTTCTCGACGACGGCCGGATCGAGGCGGTCGTGGAATCGGTCGACGGCGACGCGGTGCGCGCCCGCATCGAGAGCGGCGGCGACCTCGGGGGCCGGAAGGGCGTCAACGTCCCCGGCGTCGACCTCGACCTGGACGTGGTAACCGAGAAGGACCGGCGGGACCTCGAACTCGCGGCCGAGAAGGGCGTCGACTTCGTGGCCGCGAGTTTCGTCCGCGACGCCGAGGACGTGCTGGAGGTGAGCGAGACGCTGGAGTCCTTCGACGCGGACATCCCGGTGATCGCAAAGATCGAGCGGGCGGGCGCGGTCGACGAACTCGACGGCATCCTCGACACGGCCTACGGCGTGATGGTCGCGCGGGGCGACCTCGGCGTCGAGTGCCCGATGGAGGACGTGCCGATGGTGCAAAAGCGGGTGATCCGCCGGTGTCAGGAGGCGGGCAGCCCGGTCATCACGGCCACGGAGATGCTCGACTCGATGGTGACCCAGCGCCGCCCGACCCGCGCGGAGGCCTCCGACGTGGCCAACGCGGTGCTGGACGGCACGGACGCGGTGATGCTCTCCGCGGAGACGGCCGTCGGCGACCACCCGGTGCGGGTCGTGGAGACGATGGACCGGATCGTCCGCGAGATCGAGGGCAGCGCGGAGTACGCGGAGATCAGGGAGCAGCGGGTCCCCGACGCGAGCGCGGCGCGCACGGAGGCGCTGGCCCGGTCGGCGCGGTACCTCGCCCGCGACATCGACGCGCAGGCGGTCGTCGTCGCCTCCGAGTCGGGCTACACGGCGCTGAAGACGGCGAAGTTCCGGCCGGAGGTGCCCGTCGTCGCCGCGACGCCCAACGACCGCGTGCGCCGCCAGCTCGCGCTCTCGTGGGGCCTGTACGCGACGTACGCGGCGCTGGGCGAGAAGTCCGCCCGCGACGTGATCGAGGAGGCCGCGCAGGTCGCCATCGACGCGGGCGTCGTCGAGAGCGGCGACACCGTGGTCGTCGTCTCCGGGATGATGACGGAACTGGAGGGGACCGACACGGCGAACACGCTGAAGGTCCACGTCGCCGCGGAGGTGCTGGCGGTGGGCCGCTCCGTCGTCGGCGGTCGCGCGACGGGGCCGGTGTCACGGGCGCCCGACGGCGACCTCGGGGGCGTCCCCGAGGGCGCGATCCTCGTCCTCACGCGGGACTTCGAGGGCGAGTTCGAGGGCGACGTGACCAAACTGGCGGGCATCGTCGACCCCCACGACAGCCTCACGGGCTACCCGGCGGTCGTCGCCCGGGAACTGGAGATCCCGATGGTCGGAGACACCGATCTGGACGCCGCCGAGGGCGCGATGGTGACGGTGGACGCCGAGCGCGGGGTCGTCTTCGACGGCGAGATCCGGCGGCGCCGCTGACTATTTGGGTCGGTGTCTCCTACGGCCGGCCATGAGCGAGGACGACGACCGCGGCTGGAAGTTCGAACTCGACGACCTGTCGGAGGACGAGGACGAGAGTGCGGTCTCCGAGGCCATCGAACGCGAGTCCGTCGACCCCGAGAACGCCGCGTTCGTCGCCGCCGGCGTTTTGTTGACGGTCGGCACGATCGTCCTGTTGGCGCTGTGACGGGCACTTTATGAGCGGCGGCGTGTTAGGGTGGGCCATGCCCCCGGAAGTGTTCGGCGTCGCGCTCCCCCTCCTGTTGACGATCCTCGGCGTCGGCCTGATCGTCGGCGAGGCGATGGCCCCGGGCGCGCACTTCATCGTCCTCGGGGTCGCGCTGCTGGGCGCCGGCATCATCGGCCTAGTCGTTCCGACGCTCGCCCAGCCGCTGGTCGCGGCGGCGCTGGTGCTCGGCGTCGGCGCGGTCGCCCTGTACGTGTACCGGACCTACGACTTCTACGGCGGGAAGGGGATCGCACGCACCAGCGACTCGGAGACGCTCGTGGGCCAGCGCGGCGTCGTCACCGAGCGCGTGACGCCCCAGCGGGGCCGCGTCGAACTCCGCGAGGGCGGCTTCGACCCGACGTTCTCCGCGCGGTCGGTCGACGGCGAGATCGACGCCGGCACCGAGATCATCGTCGTGGACCCCGGCGGCGGCTCGGTGCTGACCGTCGAGGCCGTCGAGTCGCTGGACGACATCGACCGGCAACTCGCCCGCGAGCGAGAGGAGAGCGACGCGAACGCTTAACGGCCCCGGGTGTGAAGCCCGCCCATGGTCCCGCTCCAGTCGCTCGGTAGCAACCCGCTGTTCACGATCGTTCCGCTGCTGCTCGTGTTGCTCGCGGCGGTGACGGTGTGGCAGATGGTCGAGATCGTGGACGCCTACGAGAAGAAGGCGCTCACGGTGTTCGGCGAGTACCGCCGCCTGCTCGAACCGGGCATCTCCTTCATCCCGCCGTTCGTCTCGCACACGTACAGCTTCGACATGCGGACCCAGACCCTCGACGTGCCCCGACAGGAGGCGATCACCCGCGACAACTCGCCGGTGACCGCCGACGCCGTCGTGTACATCCGCGTGATGAACGCGAAGAAGGCCTTCCTCGAAGTCGACGACTACAAGACCGCCGTCTCGAACCTCGCGCAGACCACCCTCCGCGCGGTGCTGGGCGACATGGAACTCGACGACACGCTCAACAAGCGCCAGGAGATCAACGCTCGCATCCGGAAGGAACTGGACGAACCCACCGACGAGTGGGGCATCCGGGTCGAGTCCGTCGAGGTCCGCGAGGTCAACCCCTCGAAGGACGTCCAGCAGGCGATGGAGCAACAGACCTCCGCGGAGCGCAAGCGCCGGGCCATGATCCTCGAAGCGCAGGGGGAACGCCAGTCCGCCATCGAGACCGCACAAGGGGAAAAGCAGTCGAACATCATCCGGGCGCAGGGGGAGAAGCAGTCCCAGATCCTCGAAGCGCAGGGGGACGCCATCTCGACCGTGCTGCGGGCCCGCGCCGCCGACTCGATGGGCGAGCGGGCGGTCATCGAGAAGGGCATGGAGACCTTAGAGAACATCGGCCAGGGCGAGTCGACCACCTTCGTCCTGCCCCAGGAACTCACGTCGCTCGTGAGCCGCTACGGGAAGCACCTCAGCGGCGGCGAGGCGAGCGGGAGCGGCGGCGGCGAGACGCTCGAATCGCTCGAGTTCGACGAGGAGACGCGGGAACTGCTCGGCCTCGACAACATCGAGGCGATCATCAGCAACCTCGACGCCGAGATGGACGCCCCCTCGCCGGGCGCCGAGGCGGACATCCAGAGCCCCGAGGAGGTCATCGAGGAGATGGACGCCGACCTCGAAGACGTGGAGGCCGAAATCGAGGAGCGGATTGAGGACGAGGAAAGCGAGGGAGGAACCTAGGCGAACCCTTTTTGCGGGGCACCCCGAAGAGGGGGTAATGGCAGACGGTGTCGACGAGGACAAGCGCGCCACCCTCCGGCGGTTCGCGGCCCTCGGCGCGGCCAGCCCGCTCGTGAACGTCGCGAGCGGGGGCGCCGACGCCACCGACGGGCCCTCCGAGACCCGCGAGGCAATCATCGGCTACCTCGCGACGACGCCCGGCGCGCACTTCTCGAAGCTCCGCGACGACCTCCAACTCGGCACCGGCGAGGCCCAGCACCACCTCCGACAGCTCGCCGACGCCGACGCGGTCACGTCGCGCCGCGACGGCGACTACCGCCGCTTCTTCCCCGCGGGGCGCTTCTCGACGTACGAGCAGCGCGCCCTGAGCTACCTCCGCAAGGCGACCCCCCGCGGGATGCTGGTCGAACTCCTGCGGGACCCCGCAGCGACGGGGCAGGATCTCGCGGCGGCCCTCGACGTGTCGACCGCGACGATCAGTTCCCACGCGGCGGCCCTCGCGGACGCGGGCCTCCTCTCCCGGAAGAGCGGCTACGCCGTCGAGCGCCCGGAGACGGTGCTGACGCTGCTGGTGCGCTACGCCGACTCCTTCGGCCCGCGCGCCGTGGCGCTGGCCGACGAGGCCGACGACTACGTCACCTACGACCCGTAGGGACGCTTTTGTGCGTGGCCCGCGCCGTGTGAGCCATGGCCATGGACACGCGACCGCTGGGCGACACCGGCCACGAGAGCTCCGTCGTCACGCTCGGGGCCTTCGCCCTCCAGTATCTCACCCACGAGGGCGCGAACCACCTCGTCGAGCAGGCGGTGCGCCGCGGCGTGACCCACGTCGACGTGGCGCCGACGTACGGCGACGCCGAACTGAAACTGGGGCCGAAACTGAACGAGCACCGCGACCAGCTGTTCGTGGGGTGCAAGACCAGAGAGCGCGGCTACGAGGCCGCGAAGGCGAAACTGCACCGCTCGCTCGACCGGCTCGGCGTCGAGACGATCGACCTCTACCAGTACCACGCCGTGACCAAACACGAGGAAATCGACGCCATCGAGAGCGCCGACGGCGCGCGCAGGGCCGTCCGCGAGGCGCGCGACGCGGGACTGATCGACCACGTCGGCCTGACGAGCCACGGCGGCCCCGAGGTCATCCTCGACGCGATGGAGCGACTGGAGCCGGACACCGTGATGTTCCCGCTCAACCCCGTCCTCGCTGGCTCCGAGGCGAGCGAGCACGCCTACGACCGGGTACTGGAGCGCGCCGAGGCCGAGGGCATCGGCACCATCGGCATCAAGGCGTTCGCGCGCGGCCCGTGGCCCGACGAGGTGGGCGAGCGCGAGCGGCCCTACGGGACGTGGTACGAGCCCGTGGACCGCGCGGAGCGGATTCAGGACCGCCTCGACTTCGCGCTCTCACAGGGGCTGACCACCGTGACGAACCCCGGCGACCCCACGCTGGCGACGATGGTCCTGAACGCCGGCGAGCGCTTCGAGCCCATGTCCGCCGGGGAGCAGGCCGACCTCATGGCCGCTGAGTCGGATCGGGACAGCCCCGTGCCCGCGCCGGACCTGTGAGCGGGCTGGCCGAAGGTATTTGCCGTTCGAGTTGGGTGGTCGACCCCATGGGCAGCGAACGCAGCAGCCTCGACGCGCGCACGAACCGCCGCCGCATCCTCCGAGCGGCGGCCGCGGCGGGCGTCGGCGCAGTCGCGGTTGGGACCGCGCGAGCGCAGGACGACTTCTTCCCGTTCGACGCGGCCGGCGAGGTGCGGCGCGGACCGACGGTCGTCGACGGCACCGTCTACGCGACGACGACTGCGCCAGTCGTTCACGCCGTCGACGCGACCGACGCGAGCGAGCGGTGGCGCTTCGAGGCCGACGCCACCGCCGTCGGCGCGCCGGCGGTCGCGGACGGCCTGCTCTTCGTCGGCGACCGAGACGGGACCGTCTACGCGGTGGACGCGGCCGAGGGCGAGACGGAGTGGCACTTCACCGCGGAGTCAGGCGTCCGCACGTCGCCGACTATCGTCGACGGAACGGTCTACGTCGGCACGGATCGGCGCGTCTACGCCGTCGACGCGGCGACGGGCGACGAGGAGTGGCGCTTCGATGTCGGCGTGGGGACCAGCGACTTCCTCTACCTCCGTTCCTCGCCGACGGTCTCGGACGGAACCGTCTACGTCGCTCGGACCGACGAGCGCCCGCGGCTGTACGCGCTGGACGCCGAGGGCGGGGAGTCGGACTGGGACCTCGACCTCGGCGGACGGGTCGCGTGGTCGTCGCCGACGGTGGCCGACGGGCGAGTCGTCGTCGGGAGCGCCGAGAGGGGCGTGTACGCCGCGGACGCCGCGACCGGCGACGAACTGTGGCACGCACCCGTCGGGGAGGGCGTGGCGTCCTCCCCGACAATCGCCGAGGGGCGGGTGTTCATCGGGAACAACGACGGGCGCCTGTCCGCGCTCGACGCCGAGAGCGGCGACGAACTGTGGCGCCGCGACCTCGAACTGCCGGTCGTCTCCTCGCCGACGGTGGCCGCGGGGACGGTCCACGTCGGAAGCGCGACCGGGACGGGGAGCCTCCGCTCGTTCGACGCCGCGAGCGGTGAGCCGGTGGGGTCGTGGGACCTCTCGATCGGCGTCTGGTCGTCGCCGACCGTCGCCGACGGGCACATCTACGTCGGCGACATGGCCGGGTCCCTCCACAGGCTGGTCGTGGCCGACGGGGCGTCGAGCGAGGGCTCGCGAGTGGGGCTCGGGACGCTCGGCCACCACGGCGAGCGACGAGACGCAGACCGGTCGGGCCGGACGGCGACGAAAACAGCGACGGCGACGACCGCGACGAGCGACGGCGTACCGGGCTTCGGCGTCGGAGCCGCGCTGACGGCGCTGAGCGGCGTCGGCTACTGGCTCCGGCGGGAGCCGTAACTACGTCGTCACCTTCCACGTCGTCGCGGAGGAGTACCCCCACTTCTCCACGTCGAGGTCCACGTCGCTCTCCGCGAGGGCGGGCATGTTCGTGCCGACCTCCTTCGCGGAGAGGTCCAGCGCCTCGCCGATGAGGCGGGACTTGAAGTAGGTCTGCTGGTCGGCGTGCTCGCGGAGGTAGGCGAGGATCTCGCGTTGCTTCTCGGTCAGGCGAGTGACGTCCGGGTGGTCCGCCGCGGCGGTGGTAGCGCTCATACACGACTCATTGCGACACCGCCCCATAGGGGATTTGGTACGCGCGGTTAATCGGCCGCTGTCCCCGACTTTTGGGCACGGAGTGGGACCGGTGGTGCACCGATCCGGGCCGGGTTGGTACGCGGGGCTAATCTCCAGAAGGTTCTTACCCGCGGCTGTCGGAGTTTCGGGGCGATGCCCGACCGCCCCGTCGAGGTGAGCGTGGTCCTCCCCGCCTACAACGAGGCGGCCACCATCGAGGAGACGGTCCGGCGCACCCTCGCCGCCCTCGACGACTTCCTCCCCGCGGGAACCTACGAGGTCATCGTCGCCGAGGACGGCTGCGACGACGAGACCCCCGAGATCGCGGCCCGCCTCGCCGCCGAGGACGAGCGCGTCCACCACTTCCACAGCGACGAGCGACTGGGCCGGGGCCGCGCCCTCGAACGGGCCTTCGCGTCGGCGCGCGGCGACACCCTCGCCTACTTCGATACGGACATGGCGACGGACATGCGCCACCTCGAAGAGCTGATCGAGAGCGTGCGCTCCGGGGACTACGACGTGGCCACGGGGTCGCGGTGGCTCCCCGGCCACGAGGCCGAGCGGCCCGCCAAGCGCGGCGTCCCCTCACGAGCGTTCAACTTCCTCGTGCGGGGGTTGTTGCGCTCGGACCTGCAGGACCACCAGTGTGGCTTCAAGGCCTTCGACCGCGCCGCGCTGATGGACCTCAGCGACGACGTGGCCGACGAGCACTGGTTCTGGGACACGGAGACGCTCGTGCGCGCTCAGCGCCGGGGCTACCGGGTGAAGGAGTTCCCCGTCGACTGGGAGCCGAAGGGCGACACGTCGGTCGACCTCGTGCGCGACGTGCTGGGGATGGGGTCACAGATCCTCCGGTGCTGGTGGGAGTTCGCCGTCCGGCCCCGCGTGGGTCGCCGGGCCGGCGTGGCCGTCGGCGTCCTGCTCGTCGTGGCCGCGCTGGCGCTGATGACGCGGTACCTGGACCCGAGCGCCGTGCTCACGGAGATGCGGGCCGCCGACCCCGCGCTGGTCGCGCTCGGCGGCCTGGTCTACGCCGTCTCGTGGCCGCTCCGGGGGCTTCGGTACCGGGACATCCTCGACGAACTCGGCTACCGGGAGAGCGTGGGCTTCCTGACGGGCGCCGTCTTCATCTCGCAGACCGGCAACCTCGTCTTCCCGGCGCGGGCGGGCGACGCCGTCCGGGCGTACGTCGTGAAGGCCCGGCGGAACATCCCCTACGCCTCCGGGTTCGCGTCGCTGGCGGTCGAGCGGGTGTTCGACCTGCTCACCATCACCGTCCTCGCCGGGAGCGTACTGGTCGGCCTCGCCGCGGTCAGCCCCGAGCAGGTCAGCGCAATCGTCGCGGCGGTCTCCGGCGACGCCGCCGGCGGAAGCACGAGTCAGAGCGGGTCGACGGCCGTGCTGGTGGCGGGCGCGGTGGGCCTCGCCGCGGTGCTGGCCGTCGCGGTCATCGTGCTCAGCGCCCGCTCGGATCGGTCGCTCGTCCGCCCCCTGCTCGGGCGCTTCAGCGACGACTCCTACGTGAACTGGGTCGCCGAGAAGGTCGAGCAGTTCGTCGGCGACGTGCAGGCCGTCGCGGGCGACCGGGCGGCGTTCGCGCGCGTCGGCGCGTCGAGCCTGCTCATCTGGATCGTCGACGTGGCGACGGCGCTGTTGGTCCTGCTCGCGTTCGACGTGTCGCTCGCGCCGGGCACCCTGCTGGCCGTGGGCTTCTTCGCGGTGAGCGTCGGCAACCTCGCGAAGGTGTTGCCGCTCTCGCCGGGCGGCATCGGCCTCTACGAGGGGGCCTTCACGATCCTCGTGGTGGCGCTGACGCCGGTCGCCGCGCCGGTGGCCCTCGGGGCCGCCATCGTGGACCACGCCGTGAAGAACGCCGTCACGGTCGTCGGCGGCGTCGGCGCGACGCTCGTCCTGAACGTCTCGCTCACGAAGGCCGTCGAGGGCGGCACGGAGGTCGAGCGCACGGTCGAGGAGCCGTCGGGAGAAGGCAAGGCTTAAGGACGCGTTCGCGCCATGTACGTCTCACGCACCTGCCGGGCACCGCCCGGACCCTGCGGTTTTCACCATGACGGACTCGCAAATCAGAACTCGAACAGACGAGAGCGAACAGACAGAGGACGGGGAGACGAGCGCGCAGACCTGCCCCGAGTGCGACGGACTGCTGGTCACCGACGACGGGCACGCCGAGACGGTGTGTGCGGACTGTGGCCTCGTCGTCGAGGAGGAGGGCATCGACCGCGGCCCCGAGTGGCGCGCCTTCGACGCCCGCGAGAAAGACGAGAAGTCCCGCGTCGGCGCCCCGACGACGAACACGATGCACGACAAGGGGCTCTCGACGAACATCGACTGGCGCGACCAGGACGCCTACGGGAACTCGCTCGACTCCCGCCAGCGCCAGAAGATGCAGCGCCTCCGCAAGTGGAACGAGCGCTTCCGCACCCGCGACGCGAAGGAGCGCAACCTCAAGCAGGCGCTGGGCGAGATCGATCGGATGGCCTCCGCGCTGGGCCTGCCGGACAACGTCCGCGAGACGGCCTCGGTCATCTACCGCCGCGCGCTCGACGAGAACCTCCTGCCGGGCCGCTCCATCGAGGGCGTCTCGACCTCCTGTGTCTACGCCGCCGCGCGACAGGCCGGCGTCCCCCGGAGCCTCGACGAGATCGCGGACGTGAGCCGGGTCGAGAAGAGCGAGGTCGCGCGCACCTACCGCTACGTCGTGCGCGAACTCGGCCTCGAGATCCAGCCCGCGGACCCCGAGTCCTACGTGCCCCGGTTCGCCTCGGACCTGGACCTCTCCGAGGAGGCCGAACACCGCGCTCGCGGCCTGCTGCAGACGGCCAAGGAGAAGGGCGTCCACTCCGGCAAGAGCCCGGTCGGCCTCGCGGCCGCCGCGGTGTACGCCGCCTCGCTCCTGACGAACGAGAAGACGACGCAGGCGGCCGTCTCCGAGGTCGCGGACATCTCTGAGGTCACCATCCGGAACCGCTACCACGAACTGCTGGAAGCCGAGGACGGCATCCTCGCGTAGGCGCCTTTTTGAGGGGCCGGCACCGACGGCCGGTATGGATCTCGGATTCGACGCCTTCGTGCTAGCGGCGGCGACCGCGGACCTCGCCGACGAGGCCGCCGCCCGCGACGCCGCCGACGCCGTGGAGTTCCGCATGGACCTCGCCGACGACCCGCGGGACCAACTGGCGGCCTACGACGGCTCGCTCCCCCTGATCGCCACGAACCGCCCGACGTGGGAGGGCGGGGCGGCCCCGGACGCGGGCCGCCTCGACGACCTGCTCGCCGCGGCCGAGCGAGACGCCGTCGCGGCCGTCGACGTTGAGTTGGCGACGCTCCGGGAGCGCGACGACGACCTCGTGGGTCGGCTGCACGACCGGGACGTGCACGTGATCGTCTCGACCCACGACTTCGAGGAAACGCCCGACACCGACGCGATGCGCGAGACGCTCGACGAGGCGACCGATCGTGGGGACGTGGGCAAACTCGCCGTCACCGCGACGGACAGGGCCGACGTGCTGGCCCTCTTGGGCGTGACCCACGACTGCGACCGGGCGGGCGAGCGGGTGGCGACGATGGCGATGGGCGAGGCGGG
>Ga0207733_100101_pt1 | contig 85482 bp, 88 predicted proteins | sample A23P3SouthBayCA_FD_187735 | JGI IMG/M metagenome (GOLD analysis project Ga0207733, IMG submission 187735) | Aerobic enrichment media microbial communities from Eden Landing Ponds, California, USA - A23 P3 (SPAdes) | ecosystem: Environmental > Aquatic > Marine > Unclassified | place: Emeryville...
CGTCGGCTCCGTCGACGACGCCCGACGGTCGTCAGTCGTCGGTCGCGGCCGGCGACAGGCCCGCTTCGGCGCCGGTCGCCGCGAGCGCCGCGCTCCCGTCGCCGGTCGCGTCGGGCAGGCGGAAGCGGTCGAGGGCGTCCAGGAGGTCGTCGGCGCGGTCGGCGACCGACCGCACGTCCGCCGTGACCGTCGAGACGGAGGCGGTCTGCTGTTCCGCCGCCGCGGCGACCGACTCGGCCTCGTCGCGGGTCCGCTCGCTGATGCTCGCCACCTCGTCGACTCGGCCGACCACGTCCTGGGTCGTCTCGGCCTGCTGGTCGGTCGCCGCGCTGATCTCGCGGACGCTCTCGTCGAGGTCGCCGACGACGGCGACGATGTCCTCGAAGTCGCCCAGCGCGCCCTCGATGGTGGCGACGCTGTCGCCGACCTGGTCGTGCATCTCCCGGACCGTCGCGGCGGTCTCGGCGGACTCGCGCTGGAGTTCGTCGACGAGGTCGCCCACCTCCTCGGCGGCGTCGCGGGTCTCCTCGGCCAGCCCCTTCACCTCGTCGGCGACGACCGCGAAGCCGTCGCCACTTCCGTCGCCGCCGCCGGCCCGGGCGGCCTCGATCGAGGCGTTCAGCGCCAGCATGTTCGTCTCCTCGGCGATCCCGTCGATGAAGGAGACGATCTCGTCGACCTCGCCCATGCGGTCGGCCAGCCCCTCGACGGCGTCGGCGGTCCGCTCGATCCGTCCCTCGAGGTCGTCGAGCGCCGCGATGGCGTCGGTCGCGGCGTCGCGCCCGGAGCGACCGCGCTCGGCGGCCGTGCCCGCGGTGTCGGCCACCTCGTCGGCCGAAGCGGCGATCTGCTGGACCGTCGCCGAGAGGTCGTTCATCCGCTCGGCCGCCGACCGGACCTGCTCGCTCTGATCGGTCGCGCCCTCCGAGATCTCCTGGGTCGAGGTGGCGACCTCGTCGCTCGCCCGGTCGAGTTCGTCCATGCTCGCCGCCACGTCGTCGCTGGCCGCCGAGACCTCGTCGGCGAACGCGCGCACGTCCCCGACCGTCGTCCCCAGCGTCCCGACGAGGCGGTTGTAGTTCTCGCAGATCTCCCGGTACTGTTCGTCTTCGCCGGCGATCTCGTCGACGTCGAGCGTCGCGGTCAGGTCGCCGTCCGCGGCGCGGTCGGCCGCGTCGGCGAACGCCCCGACCAGCGACTCCAGCCGTTCCGAGCGCCGTTCGAGGTTCGCGGTCATCTCCTCGAGTTCGTCGGTGTACTCCTCGAGGTTGTCGGCCATCCGCGACAGCGACTCGCCGAAGGCGCCGGGCACCTGTTCGTCGAGGACGGGCGCGTCGAACTCCTGGTCGGCCAGGGCGTCGGCCTGGGCGGCGACGAGTTCGATGTGGGAACTCATCGCCGCGAACGAGCGCGTCAGACTCCCGATCTCCGAGGGGTCGTCGCTCGCAGAGACGGGCACGTCGACCTCGCCGTCGGCGATCCGATCGGCCGCCGCCTCCAGCCGTCGGACGGGGACGACCACGTCTTCGCGGGTGATCCAGACCGTGTTCACGAGCGCGAGCGCCGCCCCGACGAACAGGACCGCGCCGAGCGCGACCCTGGCGACCCCCGTCGTCACGAACGGCAGGACCGCCTGTGCGAGCGATATCAGAAACTGGATCCCGGCCGCCGCGACGACCGTCCGCTCGACCGACCTGTCGATCCCCATCGTCGTCATCCACCGACGTATGAACTGCTTGTACCACGTCACGGGGCGAGCGTGCATGTACAGTCGATCGGGCAGGGGGCGCATAAAAGCGGGAACCCGATTTCAGTATCTGAGAAACTGCGGTTTCGTCTCGCCTGCGATCACGGCCTCGGGCCGTCGACGGCCGCTTCGATCTCGACGATCTCCGGGCTCACGATGTCGAGGGCCACCAGGCCGTCGGCCCCGGTGTGGTACCGGGAATCCGTAGCGCCGACCACCGTCAGCGTCACGTTCGCCGGCGGGCGGTCGCGAGTCACGCGAACGGTTAGCTCGCCGTCGGCGACGCTCCCGCCGGTGAGAGACGAGAGCGGTCGGTCGGTCCCGGCGTCCCCGGATCCGTACCGGGACCCCGGAGGCAGCCGCCGACCACGACGAGGATAGCGATGCCGAGCCCGGCGGTGCGCACGGTCACGACCGCCGATCGAGATGTCACCGGTACAGGTATTTCGCTGGGTCGGGTGCGACCGCGCCTCGAAAATCTCTAACGGGTCGCGGCCCACGTCCGACCATGGAGAAGACGCCCTCCGGCACGTCGGTCGGCGTGGCGGACCCCTACGCCCACGTCGACCGCTGCGACCACTGCACCGACGAGGGCCGCTGTCGGTTCGCCGTCGAGCAGGGCGACCGAGACCCCGAGTTCGCGAACGCGCGCAGTCGCGACGACTTTCGCTGTCCGGTGGTGGGGGCGCTCGACGAGGAGGGGCTGACCGGTCCCTGGGAGTGGGCCGACTGCCCGCACTTCCGCTGTCGAAACAGGGACCGGGAGTGCGAGCGCTGCGGTCTCGAAGAACACCGGATGGCCCACGACGACGAGCGGCCGCTGCTGGAGGAGCATCACCTGTCCTACGCCGACGGCGCGGCGCGAGGCGCCGCGGAAACGCGAGCGGAGAGCGAACGCGATCCGCGAGCGGGCGAAGAGGAGACGAGCCACGAGATCACGGTCTTCCTCTGTCGGTGGTGTCACGCGAAGGTCCACGACTCGTGGGCCAGCGTCGGCGACGACGCCAACCCCGACCCCGAGGCCATCGCCGAGCGCGAGGGCCGACGCTCCCGGGCGCAGGCGGAGCTCGGCTTCCAGTCGGCCGCCGAGCGGTTCGACGTCGACGGGGCCAGCGACGGAGCCGACGACGCCTCGTCCGACGGCGGAGACCGTTCCGGTACCTGACACGCGGAGCCCTTATCTCCGTCTCGCGGTCAGGATCGGTAAGGGCCCTCCGCGAGTACACGGACGGGGAGTACGAACGGCTCCGGCGGAGCGAACGGGAACTCACCGGCAACCCGCGAGCGGCCGATCCCGTCTCGCGGCTCAGATCCCGTCGTCGTCCTCGACGGGGACCACCGGCGGGGGGTCGCTCACCCGGACCGAGAGCGACGCGGCCGCCAGCCCGCCCAGCAGGACGATAAACCAGTAGTTCGACAGCCGGAAGAGGAAGACGGCGGCCGTCGCCGTCGGCAGATCGACCGGCGCCAGCGCCGCGGTCACGCCCGCCAGCGCCACCTCGAACCCGCCCAGTCCACCCGGCAGCGGCACGACGTTCAACAGCGTGACCACCGGAACGACGAAGACGACCAGCGCGTAGGGCACCGGCTCGCCGATCGCGAGGAAACTCGTGTACAGCGGCAGGAGAAAGCAGAGCCAGCCGACGACGGCGAGCGCGACGGCGGTCCCGACGCGCCGCCGATCGCCGGTCAGGTCGCCGACCGCGGCCCCGAACCGCGCGACCGCGTCGGTGACCCGCGCGGGCGCGAGCGTCGTCTCGGCCCGGACCGAGACCCGACCGACGGTCCGACGGAGACCGGCGGCGACCCTGAGCGCGACCCCTTCGAGCGTCTCGCGTCGGTACACCGCCAGATAGGTCAGCAGGAGGACGACGGTCGTGACGGCGACCATAGCGACGAGGACGTTGCGCAGCAGCGTCCCGGTCGGTCCCCGACGCGTGGCGACCAGAAGCGCCAGCCCGGCGACCGCGAGGACGAGCGACGCGACGACGTTGAGGAAGGCGAACACCGACGCCGCTGCCAGCGTCGACTCGTAGGGCGCCGCGGTCTCGCGGCTGACCGTGTAGGACATGAGCACGGGCCCGCCGCTCTGGCCCATCGGCAACACCTGCTTGAGGAACTCACCGCTCAGGTACGCCGAGCGGTACCGGCGTCCCCGGACCGTCTGGCCCGTGCTCGCCAGCAGTCGCCGGACCGCCTCGCTCCAGGCGGCGAGCGCGCCGACCACTCCGAGAAAGCCGACCGACAGCACCGCCAGATCCGCCGACACCAGCTCCGTCAGCACCGCTTCGGGCCCCACCGCCCAGAGGAATCCGCCGACGGCCAGGAACGCGACCGTGAACCCCGCGACCAGCCGGACGCGACGTGACATGGCGGCAACAGACGCGACCGCGGCGTAAAAATCGTCCGGCGCTCGCCCCGATACTGTTCGAAACAGCTGATGGAAGGAACGGATGGGGTGGTGTTCGGTGCCGTGCGGTGGCGTCGCCGTCTCGGCGGAGCGGACGGGAGAGGTGTGCGCGGACGCTCGACGGCCACTGACGGGGACGCGCCCACGAGTCCGGGTTCCGTCCACGACCAGACTTGCAGACCCCACCGAGACACTCGCGACGCGAACCGAACGGGGCCCTCACTTCCCGTCGGTCGCCGAGTCAGCCGGGGCGCCGTCGGGGTCCGTCGTGGGCGACAGCGGGCCGGGCGCGTCGGCCAGTCGCGTCGAGACCCAGGCCGCGGCGAGCCCGCCCAGCAGGACGACGAACCAGTAGTTCGACAGCCGGTAGAGGACGACGCCGGCCGTCGCCGCCGGCAGGTCCAGCCCGACCAGCGCGACGACGACCGCCGCCAGCGCGGCCTCGAACCCGCCGAGCCCACCGGGCAGCGGCACGACGTTCACCAGGCTCAACACGGGAACGACGAACAGAACGAGCGCGTACGGCACCGGCTCGCCGATGGCGCGGAAGCTCGTGTACATCGGGGCGAGAAACAGCGCCCAGCCCGCCAGCGAGAAAACCGCGGCGCGGCGCACCTCGGCCCGGTCGGCCAGCGCCCGGTCGAACGCCGCGTAGTAGGTACCGAACGTCGCGGCGACGCGGTCGGCCGCCAGCGCGGCCCGCGCACGGGCGGAGAGCCGCCCGACGGTCGCCCGACCGACGCCGGCCGCCCGGAGGACGAGCCGCTCGACGAGCGCCCGGCGGGAGTCGATCAGCAGCGCGGCTCCGCCGAGCGCGACGACGGCGACCGCGAATCCGACGAGCAGCGCGGCGAACAGCGGCGTGATCGGCCCGTCGCTCGTGAGCAGGACGACGCAGAGACCCGCGCCGGCGAGCGCGACCGACGCCGCGATGTTCACGAACTCGACGACGGTCGCCGCGGCCAGCGCCGCCTCGTAGGGGGCATCGGTCTCGCGACTGACCGCGTAGGAGACGAAGACGGGGCCGCCGGAGTGACCCATCGGGACCACCTGCTTGAGGAACTCGCCGCTCATGAACGCCGCGCGGTAGCGGGGGCCGCCGACCGCACCGGCCGCGCCGCCGACGCTGGCGAGCAGGCGTCGCAGCGCCTCGCTCCAGCAGTAGAACGCGCCGACGACCGCGAGAAAGCCCGCCGCGTAGGTCAGCGGCTCGACGCCCGCCAGTTCGTCGAGGACCTGCCGCGGCCCGACGACCCACAGGAACCCGCCGACCGCGAGGAGCGCGAGCGCGAAGCCGACGAGGACCCTGACCAGGCGTCGCATCTACTGGCCCGTCGCGGGGTGTCGGTATAAGCGCGGTGACGCGGGGACGATGCTGGCCGCGGTCCGCAACCGCCAACCACCCTCCGCGGTCCGCCCGCCACTGGCCAGTCCTGCGCGTTCCGGACGCCTTTTACCGTCCGGCGAGTTACGGGGGCGTAATGACCCGCATCGACGTGATCGACAACCACGGCCAGTTCACACACCTGGAGCAGCGCGCGCTCCGTGACATGGGCGTGGACGTGGAGATCGTTGACAACGAGACGCCGCCCGCGGAGATCGACGCCGACGGCCTCGTCCTCTCGGGCGGCCCCTCGATCGACCGCATCGGCAACTGCCCCGACTACCTCGACCTCGAGATCCCGGTCTTCGGGATCTGTCTCGGCCACCAGGTCATCGCCCGCGAACTCGGTGGGGAAGTGGGAGCGGGCGACTACGGCGGCTACGCCGACGTGACCGTCGACATCGTCGAGGACGCCGACCCGCTCGTCGGCTCGCTCGCCCCCAGCACCCGCGTCTGGGCGAGCCACGCCGACGAGGTCGTCCGCGTCCCCGACGGCTTCGCGCGCACCGCCGAGAGCGACGTCTGCGGCGTCGAAGCGATGAGCGACACCGACCGCGACCTCTACGGCGTCCAGTGGCACCCCGAAGTCGCCCACACCGAACGCGGCGAAGAGGTCTTCGAGAACTTCCTCGACATCTGCGAGTGAGCGGCCGCGGGCGAGCGAGCGCGACCGCACGTGACTCGCCCACACGATCGTTCGATACGGACGGTCGATCCGGCGTGCCTGACCCTCGAACGGGCCGCTGACGGGCGTCTGACGGAACTCCCACGTTTGAAGTGGTCGTGCGGTCATTGGTGGATCAGGTTAGTCATGACGACCACACAGGGCAACCTCGCGAGCCTCTCGCGGTTCGTCTTCCGCGCGCCCAGCTGGTACTCCAGCGTCGGCTTCGCCCTGCTCATCGCGGCGGTCGCCGGCGTCGCGGCCTTCGACTCCCGGTTCGTCTTCGAGGACGCCTGGGAGGGGCTGTTCTACATCGGCGTCCCGACGGTCGCGGCGAGCGTGTTCACGCCGTACGTCGACCGCAAACTCGGCGGGCAGCTCTCGCGCAACCAGGCGTCGCTGCTGGCGCTGGCCTGCGAGCTCATCACGATCGCCGTGTTGACCGTCGCGGCGTTCGTCGCGTTCGTGACGCCGCTGGGCCAGGAGTTCGTCGTCGACGCCCTGCTGGTCGCGCTGGCGTCGATCTTCGCCCTGCGGCTGTTCGTCATCATGGCCGTCTCGCGTCAGCGACTCGCCGTCGCGTCGGCCGCCGCCAGCATCCAGACCGTCTCGGCGGCGCTGCTGCTGTTCGTCTACAGCGGGGCGATGCGCTACATGGAGTTCGGCGGCGGCCCCGTCACCCGCGCATTCCTGTTTCGGCCCGACGAGGCGCCCGCGCGCATCGCCGAGATGCAGTACGTCGACCCCGGGAAGTTCGCTCTGCTCGCGCTCATCTGCGTCGTCTACGCCGGCTGCGTCTGGCTCTTTCTCACCGTCATCGACCAGCCCTGGAAGCGCAGCCTCGGGGTCAGCGTCCTCGATTTCGTCCGCGGATTCATCGGCCACGTCGCCGAGGGGAGCCGTGAACTGGAGACGTTCTTCGAGGACATCGGCGAGGACGCCATCGTCCCCGTGAGCGTGCTCTCGGTCCGCCGACCGGAGGGCGGCGAGAAGGCGCGGTTCGTCCTCCCGATGCTCCACCCCGGCCCGATGGGCGACATCGGCGGCGGGAACCTCCCGCGCCGCATCGCCGAACAGGCCGACGGGCTGGCCTTCCCGCCCCACGCGACCGCCGGCCACGACTTCAACCTCGTCACCGAGCGGGAGGTCGAGACCGTCATCGACACCGCCGAGACGGCCTACCAGCGCATCGAGTACGACGCGACGGCGACGAAGTCCGTCCGAGTCGAAGAGGGCGAGGCCACCCTGACCGGGCAGGCGTTCGGCGACAGCGCCTTCCTCGCGTCGACGTTCGCGCCGGAATTCGCCGACGACGTGGAGTACGCCGTCGGCCTCTCGGCGGTCGCCGAGGCCCGCACCGGCGACCTGGAAGAAGTGATGCTCGCCGACGCCCACAACTGCAACAACGGCCTGGCGGGCGAGGATCTGGGTCACGTCGTCCCCGGTAGCCAGCGCTCGTTCGACATGATCGACGGCGCCGGCGAGGTCGGCGCGCGCCTCGCCGCCGCGACCCGGAAGCCCTTCGAGTGCGGCGTCGCCTGGGACGAGACCGACTGGGAGCCCGAGGAGGGCATCGGCCCGCTGGGCATCCGGGTGGCCGTGTTCGCCGTGGACGGCCAGCAGACCGCCTACGTCTTCGTCGACGGCAACAACATGGTGCCCGGACTCCGCGAGCGGATCGTCGAGGCAATCGACGCCGTCGACCGCGTCGAGGTGCTGACCACCGACACCCACGTCGTCAACACGATGGAAGCCGAGAACCAGGTCGGCGACGTCCTCCCCGAGGCGGAGATCGTCTCGGCCATCGAGGAGCTGGTCGACCGGGCGAAGGCCGACCTCGAACCGGTCGAGGCGGGCATGGAGACCGAGAGCGCCGAGGTGACCGTCTTCGGCAACGACCGCACGGAGATGCTCGCCTCGACCGCCAACGCCGCCGTCTCGATGGGCGCGCCGCTGGCCGGCGCCATCATCACCGCCGCACTCTCCGTGTCGGCGCTCATCTTCCTCGTCGCGCGGCTGTGAGCGGCCGTCGTCGCGAGAGCGGCCACGGCGGCGGGAGCGCTCCCGCGAGACCGAAACGCCGAACACGGACTCTCACGTAGCTCTCCTCGTGAGCCGCTCGCTGACAGACGTCGCACCGGCCGTCCTCGTCCCCGCCGCCTGGTCCCTGACGCTGGGCGCCCACGTCTCGCCGCTCGTGTCGCGCCACGTGCTGTTGATCGGCCTCTCGGTGATGACCATCCTGCTCGGCGCCTTCGCCGTCGTCGCCCGCGACGAGATGACCGGGCCCGTCCTGGCCGTCTGGCAGGGGGTGATCGTCGTCGGATTCCTCATCACGCTCGTCGGCGCCGTCGACCTGGCGGTCACGCCCGACGCCGACCCCGTCCTCCCGGTGACGCTGTACGGCTGGATGGCCATCCCGGCGCTGGCCTACGTCGCGACCGCCGCCGAGATGGAGCCCCCGTTCAACCGGATCTACCTCGCCGGCGCCATCCTCGCGCTGGCCGGCGCGGCCACCTACGGACTGGCCGGCTCCGAGATCGACGCCGCCGTCGGCATCGCCGCCGTCGGCCTCGGCCAGACCGCCGGCATCGTCACCGCGGTCTCCCAGAATCCCGGAACCGGCGGCTGACCGCCGCGACGACCGCCGACACCGGATCGCCGACCGCGACCGACCCGTCTACCGAACCAGTTGGACCCCCTCGTTTTGTCGGTCCCGTCCCCAGCCTCGACATGACGGCCGGAACGCTGACGATCGACTGGTTACCAGTGGGACTGCTCGCCGGTGCGGCGGTCGGGCTGGTGGCGACGCTCGGCATGGATCTCCCGATGAACCGCCTCCCGGAGGGGCCGACCGCGCCGCGGGTGGCCGCCGGGACGCTCTCGGACGCGTCACTCGAATCGGCCCCCGACGGCGTCGCGACGGCCGCCCACTACGGCGCCGGCGTCGGGACGGGCGTCCTCTTCCTGGCCGGCGTCGCCGCGGCCCGGTGGCTGTTCGGCGGGACCGCCCCCGCGGTCGCCGGGGCGGCCGTCGCGCTCGCCGTCCTCATGAACTGGTTCTTCTCGTTCGTCGTCGTGCCGACCTACGGGCGAGTGCCCGACGAGCGCGTCGGGCGCGTGCGCCGCGACTGGGCGCTGTCGGCCGCCGCGTACCTCGTCGTCGCGAGCGCGCTCGTCGGGGGCGCGCTCGCGGTCGTGTGACCGGTACGAGTCTGCACGACACGGGGACCGCTCGACGGCGGTCGCTCGCGGGTCTAGTTCGCGAAAACGCCGAGGAGGAGATTTGAACTCCTGAGTCCTTGCGGAGACCTGCTCTCGAAGCAGGCGCCTTGGCCAGGCTAGGCTACCTCGGCTCGTCTCTTCGTAGACGCAAGTCGACTTTATGGGTTACGATCCGTCGCCGGCAAGCGGTCGACCCGGGAAACGCGCGCGACACTCGTGTCAGTTCTCGTACCAGTCGGGCGCGTCGATGTCGACCGGCTCGTAGCGCTCGTAGGTCAGTTCGTAGATCGTCGCCTGCGGTCCCCCATCGGTGTCGAGCGTCGCCTCGTAGCGATACCGGGTGATCAGGTCGGTGTCGGGGTCGACGAACACCTCGATCGAGACCGAGTCGTACCGGCTGGCGTTGGCACCGAGCTGTGCGGGGTCGTCGACGACGTACCGTTCTCGGGGTCCGTCGTCGGTCTGCACGGTTCCGGCCGCCCGGAACGTCGGCGTGTCGGCGGTGCCGGCCGACCCCGCTGGCGCGGAGACGTTGTAGAACGACCGGTTCGTGGCGCTGTCGTCGTCGAGCGTCTGCTGGCGGTAGCACTCTCCCTGGAACTGCGTGCAGGTGTAGACCGTCGACGAGTCGGCCGGACGGTAGAGCTCCCACCCGACGGTCTGCCCGGACTCGGACCGGACGGTCGTCCGCTGGAGGCGCTCGTCGGTCGTCAGGTCGACCGTCAGCGCGCTGGAGAGGTTCGTCCACTGGCCGTTCGCGGTCGAGGTATTGACCACGAACTGCGCCTCGTAGCCCTCCCTCTCGCCGAGCGCGTCTGCGTGCTCGCGCAGGAAGGCGTTCGGCTCGGTCGGCGTTCGCGTCGCCGTGGCCGTCGGGGTCGCGGTCGGGGTGACAGTCGCCGTCGCCGTGGGCGTCGCGTCCGCGGCCGGCGTGTCCTCGGCCGCCGGTTCGGGGGTCTCGGTCGCCGTGTCGACCACCGGTCCCGCGCCGTCGTCCCCGTCAGCGCCCGGCGTCGCCGTCGTCCCACCGCCCCCACACCCGGCGAGGGCGACGAGGAGCACGACGGCCACCGTCGCGCGATATCGATGACTCGATGACATGAGTGTCGAACGCTTCACGGGCCACAGACATATCCTTACGGCCCATTTACACGTCAGATAGTTACCACAGTGCGACGCTGGAACGACCGACGGGTCGCCGCGTGGAGCGCGAGCAGAGACCAAACGCCTAACTTGTCGGCAGACTCACGCGAAGCCATGGACGTAAGCGAAGCGAACGCGGAGTGCGACCGGGTCCTCGACGAGATCGGTTCGGCCGTCATCGCCGACCGGGAGTTCCTCGAAACGGTGCTCCTGGGATTCGTCGGCCGCGGGCACGTCCTCATGGAGGACGTGCCGGGGACCGGGAAGACGCTCACCGCCCGCAGCATGGCCACCGCGCTCGGCCTCAACTTCTCCCGCGTGCAGTTCACCCCCGACCTCCTGCCCGCCGACATCACCGGCACCCACGTCTTCAACGAGCGCGAACGCGAGTTCGAGTTCAACGAAGGCCCCCTGTTCGCCAACGTCGTGCTGGCCGACGAGATCAACCGCGCGCCGCCCAAGACCCAGTCCGCCCTCCTGGAAGCGATGGAGGAGGAGCAGGTCACCGTCGACGGCGACACCTACGAGCTCCCGTCGCCCTTCTTCGTCCTCGCGACGCAGAACCCCGTCGAGATGGAGGGCACCTTCGAACTCCCCGAGGCTCAGGTCGACCGCTTCCTCGTCAAGAGCTCCATCGGCTACCCCGACGAGGCCGGCGAGGAGGAACTGCTCCACCGCCGCCTGGGCCGCAGCGAGCAGAGCCCGTCGGTCTCGCCGGTGTTGAACCAGGAACTCGTGACCGACCTGCGCGAGGCCCCCGAGCAGGTCCGCGTCGACGACGACCTGGTCACCTACGTCTCGGCCATCGCTCGCGCGACCCGCCAGGACCGCCGCGTCGAGGTGGGCGTCTCCCCGCGCGGGACCCAGCGCCTGCTGGAGGCGACCCGCGCCCGCGCCGCCATGGTCGGCCGCGAGTACGTCACCCCCGACGACGTGAAACGCGTCGCCCAGCCGGTGCTGGCCCACCGCGTCGTCCTCACGCCCGACGCCCGCGTCGACGAGGTGCAGAAGTCCACCGTCGTCGACGCCGTGCTCGACGAAGTTCCGGTCCCGACGGTCTGAGCCGCCGCCAGCGCGCTCACTCGCTCGTCTCGTCCTCGTCGACCAGGTCGTCCTGGTCGGAGCCGCCGCGGTCGGAGTAGCGCTGGCGGCCGACCGACTCGGCGGGCATCATGTTGAGCATCCCCTGGCGGAGTTCCTCGTCGGACTCGAACGACTGGTCGCCCGCGCCCGCGAACAGGTCCTCGATGGCGATCGGGTCGGCGCTCGTGCGGCCGATCTCCCGGTCGCCGTACTCCTCGACGAGTTCGCTCGCCGTCACCGGGTAGGACAGCTCCTCGAACACCGACTCGATAGAGCCGAACTCGACGCCCTGCTCGTGGTCGTCGTCACTTTCGGACATACCCCCGTTCGGGTCGGCTCGCGCAACTGCCTTCACCTTGCAAATGTGGGGTCGTCCGGTGGGGCGGCCGGTTCGGTCTCGATACGTTCGGATCGTGTTGCGAGTTGAGCGGTAGATTCGAGCGATCGCGCCGGGGATAGAAGTCGAACGGTAGCGACCGCAGTCGACAGCAGGCGCTGAAAGCCCTCGGCACGCTCCCGGTCGCTGCGCGGGATATTCTCGGTCACTTCGCTCCCTCGAATAGTGCCCGCCCAGCGCCCCCGTTCGCTCCGCTCACCGCGAGCGCGCCTCGCCCTTTCGATCCATCAAGACCGCGACCGCTCAGCACCGCGCCTCACGCCTCCCCAACCGATTCGCTCGCCTTCGGCTCGCTCATCCCTCGCACGACGCCGTCTCGCGACAGGACGCTCGACGGCGCGCGCCACCACACTTCACTCACTCGTTTTCCCGTACCGAGCACGGCCATCGAGGAACGTCGTGTGAAAAGACGGCCTCACGGCTCCAGCGCGTACAGCAACAGCGCGCTCCCGACGAGCAGGAAGACGAGGACGCCGGGCGTGAGCGTGGCGGTGGAGAACAGGAAGACTCCCAGCGCGATCCCGCCGGCCAGCAGGGTGGTGAGCGTCGCGCCGCCGAGGTGGACGAGGATCGACCGCTGGACGGGCGCGTCGCGGCCCAGGTGTTCGGCGAGGCCGACGACGTGCTCGGCGGTCGTCCAGGTGACGATGGTCGCGGCGGTCACGAGCAGCAGGACGGCCGGCGGAGCACCGCGAGCCCCGGCGTTGAGGACGCCGGCGAACAGCAGGCCGCTGCCGGCGGTCACGAGCGAGCGCGACGCCCGGTCGGTCCCGTAGCCGACGACGGCCAGGCCCGCCGCGGCGACGACGAACGAACCGAGGTTGACCGCGAGCCCGAGGACGGCGACGACGGCCGGCGCGAGCGCGATCCACACCGACTCGCGCGCCGGGCGGCGGACGACGCTCACGCCGACCACCGCCGTTGGGCGGCGTCGATCGCCGTCTCCAGCGGCTTGTCGGTGTCCCAGTCGACGACGCGGACGCCCGCGCGGCGCAGTCGGGAGATGCGCATCGCGCGCTCGACGGTGGCGAGCCGCTGGCCCGTCGAGGCGCTGGCGGTCGCGTCGGGGCTGAGGACCGTGACCGGGAACCCGCGAGCGTGGAGCTGGCGGACGATGTCGACCGCGTCGTCGTCGGCCAGCGGCGAGCAGAGGACGAGCTGGGCGTCGCTCGGGAGCTCCCGGCGGAGTCGGCGCTCGGCGAACTCGCCGTAGAAGGCACCATCCGGCCGGTTCCCGTCGAAGGCGGGGTGGCGTTCGAGCAGGCTGCGGGCGCGGGCGGCCTGCGTGGCGCCGCCGCGGGGTTCGAGCCAACAGCGCTCCGGCGAGAGGGCGGCCAGACCGACGGAGTCGCCGGCCGCGACGAGGGAGGCGACGACCACGTCGGCGGCGGCGATACTGTGGTCGACGGCCGAGGGAGCGTCGACGCGCGGGGCGACGTACGCCTCCGCGCGGGCGTCGACGAGGACGACCACCGTCGCGGCGTGTTCCTCGCGGAAGAGGAGCGTGGCGAACTCCCCCGAACGGGCGACGCGGTTCCAGTCGATGCGGGAGAGCGGGTCACCGCGCTGGTACTCCCGGACGGAGTGGAGTTCGACGCCGCTGCCGCCGGTGTCGGTGACGACGCGGCCGACCCGCCGGGCGGTCTGGGGGTGGACGGGGATCTCCTCGTCGGCGCTCAGGTCGAGCGCGCACGAGAGGACCGTCTCGGACTCGCTCGGGACGTGCCGTTCGCGTTCGAGCGCGCCGCTGAAGTCGCGAAGGATCACCTGGACGGGGTCGAACGGGTGGTCGCCCCGCACCGCCTCGACGGTGTAGGAGAAGCTGACGGTCTCGCCGGCCCGGAGCGCGGTCGCGAACCTCGGGGAGCCGTCGACGACGCGGACCGCCGGCGGGACGCCGTCGACGAGGCGCAGGTCGGGGAGGAGTTCGTCGCTCTCGTTGGTGACGCGGACGGTCACGGTGACCGCCTCGCCGGGAGCGGGGTCGGTCGCGGAGAGGTCCCGCTCGACGGCCAGTTCGACGGGCGGCGGCGAGGACAGATAGACGTAGCCGGCGGCGCCGACGACGGTCGCGGCGGCGACCATCAGCGACGGCGGCACCGCCGAGTGTCCGGCCCAGATGCCGACGCCGACGGCGAGCAGGCCCAGCCCCGTCAGGCCCGACCAGCGGTTCGTCCGCCGGTCGACCTGCCGGCGCCGTCGGTCGGTCGTCCGGACCGCCGAGGGACGGTCGGTGTCGGCCGTCGGCGAATCCCAGTCGGCGGCGTCGAGGCCGGGCGCGAGGGCGGCCAGCTCGACCAGCACGCGGTCGGTGTCGGTCGAGAGCTTCGTCCGACGGCCGACGAGCGACCGGACCTGGTCGCCGGTCGCGGAGACCGACGACTCCGCCGAGAGGAACTGCGCGGCGACGGGGTCGTCGGTCCACGCCCCTGCGGCGACGGCCTCGCGCGCCTCGGTCTCGGGGATGCGCTCGGCCTGTGCGTAGATGGAGATCGCCGCGCGCTGGAGCCGCTCGGTCACGTCGCGGCGGGCGTCGATGCGCGTCCGGCTCAGCCCGTGGATCGCGCCGGCGAGCGCGTCGTCGAAGTCCGACCCCGGGACGGTGACGGACTCGCGGTACTCCACGTCGGCCGTCTCGGCCGTCTCGTAGTCGGTGAACAGCCGCCGGACCAGCGCGAGCGACCCGAGGACGATCGCCGAGACGGAGATCCCGGCGACAACGCCGTTCCCGAACGGGAGCGTCGGCACCACGTCGAGACCGACGACCGCGGCCAGTCCCGCCACGGCGACGACCAGCCCGATAGCGGTTCTCGCCGGATTGTCGCGCACCGACGGCGCCTGGAAGTCGATGTCGCCGGTCACCCCCGACTCGACGGTCCGCATCGTCCGCCCCATCGCCTGGCCCTGCTGGAGGCGCTGATCGGTGAGGCTCCCGGGGTCGCGGTCCACGTCGTCGGGACTCACGCCCGATCACCCGCGTCGTCCGGCGCGTCCGCGTCGGTCGACCCCGTGTCGGTGTCGGTCGCGTCGTCAGCGGCACCCGTCGCGTCCGCCCCGTCTCCCGGGTCGCCGGTCACCGGCGACCCGCCGCCGGACTCGGCGGCGGCCGCGGCGACCGAATCGGCGTCGACGGCCTCGTTGGCCGCCTGGATCGCACGCAGCGTCTCGACCGCGCGCGCCTCGTGGTCGGCGGTGACCGGCTCCGACCCGTAACGCACCCGCTCGAAGAGGTCGGTCAGCTCGGCGACGCGGGCCTCGTCCATCCCGGCCGCGGTCGCGGCGTCGGCGAACTCGCCGGGCGTGCTCGTCGCGGGGTCGGGCACGGACAGCGCCGTCGTCATCTCGACCCAGGCCTCGTAGACGGCGTTCTCGGCGTCCCCTTCGTGGGCGTCGATCCGCTCGGCCGCGCGGGCCGCAGCGGCGCCGACCGACTCACGGTCCGGGGCGTCCGGCTCGGTCGGCGGCGTCGGGTCGATCGACGCGTCGACGCTGGCGCTGGCGTAGTATATCAGCCCGAGCGCGGCCAGCAGCGCGAACCCCACGACGCCGAACGTCACCAGTGAGGGCAGGTCACGCTCGTTGTCCGCCGCGCTCTCGTCGACGCTGCCCACGTCCCCGCCGCCGGCGAGCGGACTGCCGGAGACGTTCGGGAGGTCGCGACCGAGCGCCGCGCCGTCGAGCGCCCCCGAGAACAGCAAGTACAGCCCCAGCAGCGCGATGAACGCCACCACTGCGAGGACGAGTCCGAGCGCGTTGTTCCGCCCCAGTAACAGCGCCCCCGGGATCGCGAGCACGACCGCCGCCGCGATCAGGATCGCCACCCAGTCCGCCGGGAGGCCCGGCGCGTCGGGCGCGCTCTGGTTGGTCGGCGTCGGCTGTCCCAGGGGCTCGTCGCTGGCCCCGACCCGTTCACCGTCGCCCGTGCCCCGCTGGTTGCTCGACGTGGCCGAGAGCGTCGACGCCGTCAGCGCCAGCGCGACGACACACAACACCACCACCACGACCGCGGCGAGACGGTCTGCCATGACCTGACCAATCAGTCAGGAGACCCTTAACGGTTCCCGTGGTGCGATCCCGTCCGGCCACCGCGGCGCTGTCCGGCCACGCGCCGAGGTGCCCGCTCACGTCGAGTCGAGCGCGTCGTCCGCCCCCGCCGACCGCTCCGGGTCGTCCGTCGGCCGTCCGTGACCGCCGCCGCCGGGCGTCTCGACGGTGACGGTCGTGCCGGCTTCGACTTCGCGGGTGACCTTCGACGGGACGCGCTCGCCGTCGATACGGTTGACCCCCGTCCGACCGTCCGCGCCGCCCGCGATCCCCCGCGGGGCGTGTCGACGCCGCTCGGTCAGCAGCGAGACGGTCGCGTCTCGCTCGACCCGGACGCTGCGGACGAGGCCGTCGCCGCCGCGATAGCGTCCCTCGCCGCCGCTCCCGTCGCGGAGCGCGTATCGCTCGACCCGCAGCGGGTAGGCCGCTTCGAGCGCTTCGATCGGCGTGTTCAGCGTGTTCGTCATCCCCACCTGGACGCCCGAGAGGCCGTCGCTCCCCGGATTCGCGCCCGCGCCGCCGCCGACGGTCTCGTAGTAGGCGAAGTCGGCGTCGCCGACGACGAGGTTGTTCATCGTCCCCTGCCCGCCCGCGGGGACCCGGTCGGGCGCCGCCTCCGCCAGCGCCGCGAAGACCACGTCGGTCACTCGCTGGCTCGTCTCTACGTTCCCACCGACGACCGCCGCCGGCGGGTCCGGGTTCAGCAGCGATCCCTCGGGCGCGCTGACCGTGACCGGGTCGTAACACCCCTGGTTCGGCGGAATGTCGGGGTCTGTAATACATCTTATCACGAAGTATACAGCGCTCTTGGCGACGGTCAGCGGCGCGTTAACGTTGCCGGGGACCTGATCGGCGGTGCCGGCGAAGTCCACGTCGACCGCGGCGCCGTCGACGATGACCGTCACCTCGATGGGGATGTCCTCGTCGGTGACGCCGTCGCCCTCCAGGGCGTCCGCCGCGCGGTAGGTGCCGTCGGGAAGCTCGCGGAGTTCGCGCTCGACGCGCTCGCGGGAGTAGTCGATCACGGCGTCGAACGCCGCGAGCAGGCGGTCGCCGTGGGCGTCGAGCAGGTCGGCGACCCGCTCTTCGGCGCGGTCGGTGGCGGCGATCTGCGCTCGCAGGTCCGCCCGGCGTTCCTCGGGGTTACGGACGTTCGCGAGGACGAGCGACTCGATCTCGTCGTCGATCTCCCCGCCCGCGACGAGCCTGACCGGCGGGATCCGCAACCCCTCCTGGTGGATGTCGCGAGCGCCGGCGGGCATACTCCCCGGCGCCATCCCGCCCACGTCGGCGTGGTGGGCTCGCGAGACCGCGTAGCCGAGGATCTCGGGTCCATCGCCGCCGTCAGAGTCGTCAGCGTCGGGACCGGCCGCGTCGGCAGCGGCCGAGTCGGGTCCGGGCGCGATCGGCGAGACCAGCGTCACGTCCGGGAGATGCGTCCCCCCCTCGTAGGGGTCGTTCAGGACGAACACGTCCCCCGGGTCGGGGTCGCGGTCGAGGACCGCGTCGACCGCTTCCGACATCGCGCCCAGGTGGACCGGGATGTGTTCGGCCTGGGCGACCAGCCGCCCGTCGGCGTCGAAGATCGCCGTCGAGCAGTCCCGCCGCTCGGTGATGTTCGGCGAGTACGCGCCTCTGATCAGTGTCTGGCCCATCTCCTCGGCGACGCTCTCGAGTTGATTTCGCAGGATCTCGAGTTCGACCGGATTGAGGTCACGGTCGTCGTGGTTCATTCGTCCGCCCCTCCGTTGGTGTTGGTCGAGTCGATGCGTTGGTCGTTCGTGAGAGCGGTACTGCGAGCGAGCAGCGCTGAAAGCCCTCGCCGCGAGAACTCCCGCGGTCGCCGGCGCTGTACGCGGCGGCTTCCAGCGAGGTCGAAGACCTCGCCCGGCTCGCTGCGCTCCTCGACTCGCTGCGCTCGTCTGCGGTGCTTTCGTCGCCGGAGTTCCTCCTCGCAGCGGCCCCTTTCAGTCCGCCCGAACCGACCGCACAGCAGCGCAGACGGCCACAAACCTCCCCAACCGACTGCGCTTCTCGACCTGCGGTCTGCGATGCTCATCCCTCGCACGGCACCGTCGCGCGCACGAGAGCGCGCGACAGCGCGCGCCGGACGAGAGACCGCTCCGACTCCGCTCGCCGACCGATCACACGCTCGCCTCATTCCGCGCTCGCCTCCAGCACGAGCGTCCCCTGCTCGTCGGCGCGGGCGGTCCACTGGGGTGGGACGACGACGGTGCTCTCGCCGCCGGCGAAGACCGCCGGGCCGTCGACGTGCACGTCGACCGGGACCCGGGCGCGGTCGTACACCGGCGCGCGGTAGAATCCCGACTCGAAGAAGACGTCCCGTTTGCCGAGCAGCGGGTCGCCCTCGGGGTCGTACGCGAGGGACGGCGGGTCGCCCGGAACCGTGGCGGTCGCTCGACAGGTGACCAGATCCACGGGCTCGTCCATGCGGTACCTCCGGGCGCGCTCGTGTTCGTCGTGGAAGCGCTCGCGCACGGTGTCGGGGTCGAACGGGTCGGGCGCGTCGACCGCGAGTTCGAAGCTCTGTCCGGCGTAGCGACACTCCGCCTCGCGCTCGACGGTCGCGGCCCCGGGGTCGGCGGTCTCGGCGAGCGTCTCGTCGGCCAGGTCGGCGAACACCGACTCGACCGCCCCGGCGTCCGCGTCGGCGAGGGCCGTGCGGTAGGTTCTGGTCGCGTCGTGGCGCTCGTCGGCGGCGAGCAGGCCCAGCGCCGAGAGGACGCCGTTGCCCGGCGGGACGAGCACCGTCTCGACCCCCAGGCGGTCGGCCAGCGTCGCGGCGTGCATCGGGCCGGCGCCGCCGAACGCCGCGAGGGCGAACTCCCGGGGGTCGTGGCCCCGCTCGACGGTCACGCCGCGGATGGCGCGCGCCATCGTCGCGGTCGCCACCCGGTAGACCCCCTGTGCGGCGTCGATGACGGTGGCCAGTCCCGCCTCGCCGGCCAGGTCTTCCAGCACCGCCTCGGCGCGGTCGGCGTCGAGTTCGAGCCCCTCGCCGAGCGTCGTGTCGGCGCCGAGATACCCCAGCACGACCGCCGCGTCGGTGACGGTGGGTTCGTCGCCGCCCTTGTCGTAACAGGCCGGGCCGGGCTCGGCACCTGCGGATTCCGGACCCACCCGAAGCGCACCCCCCTCGTCGACTCGGGCGATCGAGCCCCCGCCCGCGCCGACAGTGTGGACATCGACCATCGGGACGGCGACGGGATGGCCGCCGATCTCGGCGTCGGTCGTCCGCTCGGCGCTCCCCTCGCGAACGAGGCTCACGTCCGAGGACGTACCGCCCATGTCGAAGGTCACGAGGCCGGCGTGGTCGGACCGCTCGAAGCGCGCCGCCCCGACGACGCCCGCCGCCGGTCCCGACAGCAGCGTCGTGACCGCGCGCTCGCGAACGGCCTCGGCGTCGGCGATCCCCCCGTTGGACTGCATGACTCGCACCGGCGGCAGGCCCAGATCGGCGGCCCGCTCGGACAGGCGCCCGAGGTAGTCGTCGACGACGGGCCGCACGTACGCGTCGGCGACCGTCGTCGCCGTCCGCTCGTACTCGCGGAACTCGGCCAGCACCTCGTGGCTGGCCGACACCGGCACGTCCAGTTCCGCCCGGAGGATCTCGGTCGCCCGCCGCTCGTTGTCGGGGTGAGCGTACGCGTGGAGCAACGAGACGGCGACACTCTCGCAATCTCCGTCGAGGGTATCGGCGACCGACCGGAGTTCGTCGGGGTCGACTGGCGTCTCGATCCCCTCGGTGGTGGCGCGTTCGGCCACCTCGTAGCGGCGCTCGGCCGGGACGAGCGGGTCGGGCTTGCGCGCCGAGAGGTCGTACAGATCCGGGCGCTCCTGGCGACCGATCGCGACGGCGTCGGCGAATCCCTCGGTCGTGACCAGTGCCGTCTCGGCGCCCGTCCCTTCGAGGACGGCGTTGACCGCGGCGGTGGTGGCGTGGCGGAATCCGACGACCGCGCTCGGCTCGATGCCGGCGGCGTCGCAGGCCGCCTCGATCCCGGCGACGACCGCGCGGGACTGGTCGTCGGTCGTCGGGACCTTCGCGGTCGTCAGGGCCCCGTCGACCACCAGCGCCACGTCGGTGAAGGTGCCGCCCACGTCGACGCCCAGGCGAGCGTCGGCCGTGTCGGGCGCGTCGGCTGCGTCCATACCGACCCCAGCGGGGGCGCGCCGATAAGCCTGCCCCGTCGGCGCGGGTCGTGGACGCGCGTCCACTGCCGACGGTGCGAACGGGCGGCCCCAGACATCGCCGTGCGTAGGTTTTTGCGGGTCGACTCCTCAGTGAGGAGCGTGCATCGACGTACCGTCGTCGTCGCGTTGCTGGTCGTCCTCGCCGGCTGCAACGCCTTCGCCGGCGGGAGCGGCACGGACCGTCCCGAGACGGCGACGCTGACGCCCGTCGAGGTCCCGACGGCCGAGTCGCTGCGGACGGCCACGCCGACGCCGACGGCGTGTCTCGCCCCGCGGGTCGCGGCCGACGACCGGACGCCCCCGCCGACGCCGGCGACGCCGGTCCCGCTCGCGACGACCGACGGGACGGTCAGCGGCAGCGACATCGTCGCCGCCCACGGCGCGGCGCTGGACAACTACAGTTTCTCCCTCCGGATGGACGGGACGCGGGTGCGAGCCATGCCCGGCGCCACCGCGTTCACCTACGAGGGGGTCACGCTGGGCTTCCGGTCGGTCCAGGTGTTCGCCGTCGCCGGGACGATCTACCGGCTCCGGCAGGTCGAGGACGGCGTCGCCGTCGACCGCCAGCCCTACGACCCCGACTCGCCCGGGTCGGCCCGGTACCGCGACGCCCTGACCGGCGAGAACTGGCTCGACGAGCGGATCGGAGCCTACAATTACACGCGGATCGGCACGCGAACCTGGAACGGTACCGAGGTGCGCGTCTTCGAGGAGGCCCGCGACATCGAGGTCCTCGTCGGGTCGGGCGAGGCGCTGCGCGTCGAGTCGACGGTGTTCGTCGACCGCCGCGGCGTCGTCCGCCGCGTCCGCCAGGTCCGGACGCTCCAGCGCGACACCATCGACGGCATCGTCAACACCACCGAGGTCGAGATGTTCGCCGTCGGCGACGTCGGCACCGTCACCGTCCGCCGCCCCGACGCGTTCTGCGTCCCCGGCTCCGAGGCCGTCACCGTGTCGACCCCGGGGACGAACGCGACCGCCGTCGGCACCGACCGACCGCCCGACGACACCGCCGCGACCGCCACCGCCGCGCGGTCGGCGACCGCCACCGCCGCACCGTCTGCGACCCGCTCCGCGACCGCCGCGACCACCACCGCCACGCCGTCGATCGGCTGACGCCCGCCCGGAGTCTCACTCCTCGGCGGGTTCGGACGCCCGCTCGGCGGGCGAGGCCCGCGAGACGGACGGGTCGACGACGGTCGTCTCGGGGATCCGCGCGTCCGACTCCGGGGGCCTGGTGAGCAGTCGCTGGAGGAGCGTCTCGTCGTCGGGGTCGGGCTTGTCGACCACCTCGTAGTCGACGCGGACGCCCCCGTCGTCGGCCGCGGTGAGCCGGAAGTAGTTGAGGCGATACGACGCGTAGTACACCGGCGGGAGGAGGCCGACGGCCGGGTCGACGCGATGCAACCGCTTGAGCCACGTTCCGGTGTTTATCACCAGCCGCTCGCCTACGTCGGTCGTCGACGGCCGATGAGTGTGGCCGTAGACGTAGACGGCGACTGCGGAGTCGGCCCGGAACACCTCACGGGCCCGGTCGAGATACTTCTCGACGGGGTCCTCGCCGTCGCTGTCGCGGACGAGCCCGAACCGCCGGAGCGTCTTGCGCACGTCCCTGAAGAAGACGTACAGCGGGGCGGCGATCACGGCCAACAGACCGATGAGCACCAGATTCACCGCGAGAACGATGTCGACCGCGTACCCGACCGGACCGAACAGCGCGAGCGCGTCCTGCACGGCCGCCATCGGGAGCGACCAGATCCCGGTCGCGTCGAGGGCGACGACACCGACGTACCACAGCGCCGCGTTGAACAGCAGCAGGAAGGGGACGACCGCGAACCGCAGCCAGGCGCTCATCTCACGGTAGAAGTAGTTCGAGGCGATCCAGTCGGGGATCTGGGTCATCGGCGTCACCGCCTGGATGTCCCTCAGCCAGTTGTACTTGCCCCGGCCCGACAGCCGCCCCGCGCGACTCGTGATCTGGCGGTTGACGAAGTAGCCCGGCGGGTTCGCGTAGGGGTTTCCGAAGTCGGGGATCCGGTTGTTCGGGTCCTGTTGCATCCCGTGCTCGACGTGGACGACGTGGTCGCCGACCTCGCGCGTGATCGAGACCGACTGGTCGAGCGTGACGTTGTACTCGGCGAGCCGGTCGACGTACTCGTCGTGGGCCGCGAGTTCGTAGTCGTGGTTGCCCGGGATGAGCGTGATCGGGGTCTCCTCGCCGGTCGCGCGCAACTGCGCGAACAGCTCCGGGTAGTCCGCGACCAGCGCGTCGAACTTCGCCGGCCCCTCCACCTCGGTGAACTCCCACAACCCGAACGCGTCGCCGTTGATCAACAGCTCCGCGCCCTCGTCGCCCCGCTCCAGCTCTCGGAGGAAGTCGATCAGCTCCGCGCGGAAGTCGACGTGTCGCAACTGCTCGTCGCCGCCGATGTGGAGGTCGCTGACGAGGTAGTACGTGTCGGTCACTCGCGACTCCTCCGCCGCCCGGCCGCTGGTCGAGCACCGCCTCCGACGACCGCCCTCGATCGCCGCCGTCCCTCCGCGAGGCTCGCCGGCGGTGAGGAAACCCGTCTCATCTCGGTTCCCGGAGAGGGCCGGACGCGACAAGTCGATTGTTCCCAGTTGGAACCGGGTCTGTGGCCACCCTCGCAGGACTGAGCGGGTAAGCCGGCCGTTCCTCGGTAGCCGTATTCAACTCTCCCGAACGCAGTTCAAACGGACAACAATACCACCACAGTATCACGAATACGGTTATGCCCAGCGGAGACATACGTGCTAGCGAACAACAATGAGTACAGACACGTCCTCGGTCGTCTCGGCGGACGCACAGCGGAGCTGGCGCTATCTGATGGGCGCCGGTCTCCTGATCACCCTCCTCGGACTGCTCGCGATCGCCGCGCCGTTCGTCACCGGCGTCGCGGTTTCGGTCCTGCTCGGGGCGCTGCTCGTCGTCGGCGCGCTCGGACACGCCGTCAACGCCTTCTCCGTCGGCGGGGTCGCCGGGACGGTCTGGCAGGTCGCGCTCGCGGCCCTCTACGCGGTCGCCGGGATCGCCTTGCTGGCCAACCCCGTACTCGGCCTGACGACGGTGACGATCCTCCTCATCGCTTACTTCGCCGCGGAGGGCGTCGTCGAAGTCGCGATGGGCGTCCAGCGGCGCTCGGAGCCCCACTGGCTCTGGTACGTCGCGAGCGGCGCCGTCTCGCTGGGGCTGGCCGTCCTGCTGTGGGCGGGCTTCCCGAGCACGGCCGCCTGGGCGGTCGGGCTCCTGACCGGGATCCACCTGCTGTCGACCGGCCTCCTGCTGGTGTACGTCGGCTACGTCGGCCGACGCGCGGGCGTCGTGAGCGGGGGGGAGGCGATGGGCGGCGAGCCCAGAAGCGGCTGATCGGGCTCGAACCCGGTGGTCCCTCCGGGAGGCTCGGGGACATCGGCATCGACGACTCGTTCATCACGGAAGTCGGCGAGACGGTCGAGCCGGGCCATTCGGCGCTGTTCCTCCTCGCGTGCGATGTCCAGCTGGACCGCATCGCCGAAGAGATGGGGGACGTGGACTTCGAGATCATCGAGACCAACCTCTCGCCCGACGACGAGACGCAACTGCGCGAGACCTTCGCCGCCGAAGCGGTCGCGGGGTAACGCCGTCCACGCCGCGGCGCGGTCGCTCGCGCCGAGCATTCGGAGCGTAGGGCATCCGAACGAACGGCAGCCGTCGTTCACCGGGGCCGCCCGACGGCCCCGGTTCGGTCCGACGAACCACAACACTATGCGACTCGTTCAGGTCCTGATCCCGGAGGGGAATCGAACGCCCGTCCTCGACGCGCTCGACGAACAGGGTATCGACTACGCCGTCTTCGACGAGGTCGGTCGCGGCGACTTCGAGGCGATGGCACAGTTTCCGGTGCCGCCCAGCGGCGTCGAACCGGTGCTGGAGGAGCTCGTAGCGGCCGGGATCCAGGAAGGCTCGTACACGATCGTCGTGCCAACCGAGACGGTCGTCTCCCAGCGGCTCTCGGCACTTATCGAGCGGTTCCCCGGCCTCCGGATCTCCCGCGAGGAGCTGTACGCGCGGGCGCAGGACCTCGCGCCCGCGAACTCGACGTTCTTCGCTTTCCTCCTGTTGAGTACCGTCATCGCGACGACCGGGCTGTTGCTCGACTCGTCGGCGACTATCATCGGCGCGATGGTCGTCGCCCCGCTGATGGGACCCGCCATCTCGGCGTCCGTCGGGACGATCCTCGACGAGCCCGAGATGGCCCGACGGGGTGCCGTGCTCCAGGCGACCGGGCTGGTGGCCGCGATCCTGACGGCGGCCGTCATGGGGTGGCTCCTGCAACAGACCATCCTCGTCACGCCGGACCTCGACATCACGGCGATCCCGCAAGTCGCCGAGCGGACGAGCCCGAACTTCCTGTCGCTGTTCCTGGCGCTCGGGTCGGGGATCGCCGGCTCGATCAGCATCATGCGCGGCTCGGGGTCGACGCTGGTCGGCGTCGCCATCGCCGTCGCGCTCGTCCCGCCCGCGGCGACCGCCGGGCTCGGTATCGCCTTCGGCCTCCCGCGCGTGATGGTCGCCGCGTCCGTACTCGTCGTCGTCAACCTGCTCGCGATCAACGTCTCGGCGCTCGTCCTGTTCTACCTCTCGGGGTTCAAACCGATCGACGCGGGACAGTTCGAAGGCGTTCGCGCGTCCGTGTTCTCCCGGGTCGTCACCCTCACTGTCGCCATCGCCGTCCTCTCGATCGCCCTCGGCCTCGTCACGTGGACGACGTTTCAGACCCAGTCGTTCGAAGAGCGGGTCACCGACGAACTCGAACGGGGGTTCGAGGCGGCCGACATCGAGGGGGTCGAACTCCTCTCGGTCACCGTCGACTACGAGCCCGTCGACCTGCTCCTCGGAACGGAACCGCAGGTGAACGTGCTGATGGGGCTCTCACGGGACGAGACGGTCCCCCCCGATCTCGCCCAGCGGTGGGACGACCGGCTGACCGCCGAGTTCGACCGCGAGATTGGGGTCCGCGTCGGCTTCGTCGAGGAGCAGACATCCGGGGGCACGTCGCCCGAGCGCGGACCGTCGACCGGCGACGGGTCGGCGTTCGGGGGCGCGGTGGGGCTGGAGGGCGACACGCCGAACGTCGGTCGCCACCCCGGACCGTCGCCGACGCCCGCGTGAGGCGACCGCCCCCGATCGAACTGTGTGGGTACCGTCTCTATTGTGCGAGTGTCTCTAGAGGCAGTATCGGCCCCGCCTCCGCCATGACACAGCTACGCCCGGTCGTCGGCAGCGTCGACGACTACGAACTGGACGACCCGAACCGCGTCCCCTGGGTCCTCGGGACCCACCTCCACCCCCAGGTCGGGCCGCTCGGCCGCGCGCCCGAGGGGTCGCGCGTCTGCATGATCGAAGCCCACGGCTTCGCGCGTCGCAAGCCCTACCACCACCACAAGCTGACGCTCGTCTTCGCCGCGATGCGTCACGCCCGCGACGAACTCCGAGACGCCGGCTACGAGGTCGAGTACGTCCAGGCGGAGACGTTCCGCGAGGGCCTCGCGACGTACGTGGACCGCCACCCCGACGACACGCTCGTCGCTATGCGCTCGCCGAGCCACCGCAGCGGCGCCCGGTTGGCCGACCTCGTCGACGCCGTCGGCGGGGCTCTCGAACTCGTGGACAACGAACTGTTCTGTTCCACCCGCGCGGCCTTCGACGAGTGGGCGAACGGCGACGCCGACGCGTTCCGCCACGAGAATTTTTACCGATGGATGCGCCGCGAGAGCGGCGTCTTGCTGGGCGAGGACGGGGCCCCCGTCGGCGGCGAGTGGAACCTGGACGAGGACAACCGCGAGGTCCCGCCCGACGAGTGGGAGTCGCCGGCCGTCTACGAGCCCGAGACCGACGACCTGACAGCCGAGGTGAGCGAGTGGGTCGCCGCGGAGTTCGACACCTGGGGGTCGACCGACGACTTCGCGTGGCCGGTCACCCGCGACGGCGCGCTCGCCGCGCTCGACCACTTCGTCGCCGAGCGCCTGCCGGAGTTCGGCCCCTACCAGGACGCGATACGCGCCGACGACCCCGCGATGGCCCACGCGCTGCTGTCGTCGTCGGTCAATCTCGGACTGATCCACCCCTGGGAGGCCGTCACCGCCATCGAACGGGCGTACGAGCGCCGGGCGGACGTGCCGCTCAACTCGGCGGAGGGAGCCATCCGCCAGTTCCTCGGCTGGCGGGAGTTCATGCGCCACGTCTACCGCCACGCCATGCCCGACCTGGCGGGAGCGAGCCAGCTGGGCGCCGACCGGCCCCTCCCGGACCTGTTCTGGAGCGGCGATACCGACATGGCCTGCGTCGGCGGCAGCGTCGGCGACGTGTACGACAGGGGCTACGCCCACCACATCCAGCGGCTGATGGTCCTCTCGAACTTCGCGACGCTGTGGGGCGTCGACCCGGCCGAGCTCAACGAGTGGTTCCACGCGACGTTCGTCGACGCCTACCACTGGGTGACCACGCCCAACGTCGTCGAGATGGGGTCGTACGGCAGCGGCGTCTTCGCCACGAAACCGTACGTCTCCTCGGCCAACTACGTCGACCGGATGAGCGACTACTGCGAGGGCTGCGCCTACGACCCCGACCGCACCACGGGCAAGGGCGCCTGTCCGCTCAACGCGCTGTACTGGGACTTCCTCGCGCGCAACGAGGACGAACTGCGGGGCAACCACCGCATGGGCTTCCTATACGGCCACGTCGACGACAAGCGCGAGGACTGCGAGATGGACGAGGTCTACCAGCGCGTCAGCGAACTCCGGTCGATGGATCGCGAGGGCGAGCTCTGAGACGCCGTCACCCTTCGGCCGACGCGTCCTCGTCACCGAGGCGGTCCCGGAGGAAGCCGGTGAACCCACCGACGTAGTCGCTCCCCCACAGCGCGACGAGCAGTCCGCCGACGCCGTTGAACACCATGTCGGTGACGATGTCGTCGATCCCGTAGACGACCAGCGGCGCCTCGGCGGCGAGCGCGCCCGCGAGCAGTTCCGACGCGAACTCCAGCAGCTCCCAGACGACGCCGGCCGCGAGGACGAAGACGACGACGAACGCCGCCCGGACCGACGGGGGCGCCTCGACCGCCCCGGAGTGGTCCTCGACGGCGCGGAACGACGCGTACCCGACCCCGGCGATCAGCGTCGCCGAGACCGTGTGGGTGATCTCGTCGTACCACTGGAAGCGCTGGTAGAGACCGAGAAAGCCCAGCGCGTTGAGGAAGACCGCGACCGCGATCCAGAGGACCAGGCCGGGGTCCATGGCGTAGCCGTACTCCCGGCGGAGCAGCGCCGGCAGGGCGGTCACCCCCAGCGCCGAGACGCCGTTGACGGCGATCCCCCAGTCGCCGGTCGCGGCCCCGAACGCCGCCAGCGCCGCCAGCGCCGCCTGCAGGCCCCGCGTGAGCAGCCGCTCCCGGCCGTCCGAGAGCCCGAGGGCGTCGCCCAGCGTCATGTCGACTCCGGCCCCGCCGACCCGTCCGTCGAGCGCGGGGACTCGAAGCGCCCGGCGTACCACAGGAACGCGACGCCCGCGGCGACCGCGACGGCCGTCGCGGCGACCAGGTCCCACTGGAGTTCCGCCTTCGACGCGAGGTAGCCGGTGCCGAGCCACGCGTCCGCGTAGAACTGCGCGACGGTCCAGACCGACTGGGCCGCCATCGTCGTCAGCGCCACCGAGGCGGCCGCGAAGCCCCGGCTCAGCTCGACGCTCGTGAACGCGACCAGGTCGACGACCGCGGCGGTCGCGAGCGCCGCGACCGCGAGATAGCCCGCGGGCTCGGTCGGGACGCCGACCCACGGGCCGGCGACCGCGGCGGCCGAACCCAGCGCTATCGGCCAGGGGAGCGTCGTCGTCGGGTCGCGCTCGGCCACCGCGGGGGCAGCGACGGGCGCCACCAGCGCCAGCGCGAGGAGCGACCACGGGAGGTCACCGGCCAGCGCGCTCGCGACCGCGACGGCGACCAGTGCACCGACCGACGCCCACGCGATCGCGGCGTTCGGTCGTCCGCCGCGGCGCAGCGATCCGAGCCGTTCCATGGGTTCGGTTGCGGACCGAGCGACAAAAGCCGGCGGCCGGCGACTGCGTCCGCGGCGCGGGCGCCGCGCTGCAACGCCCGGGTCGGAGCCGCGGGTCGAGGTGGCCCCGTCGTCCGGTCGCCTCAACCCCCGAACTGCAGTCTCGGGACGGCGGGCAGCTCGGCGAACAGCGTCGAGCAGTCCTGGAGGAACGGACCGGGATCGTCGAGCGATAGGTAGTCGAACCGCGGATGTCGGTAGGTGGAGACGGCGATGTCCCGCAGCGTCTCGGCGTAGCCCGGCCGCTCGACGTGCGGGGAGTCGAAGCGGAACAGACTCAGCGCGTGCAGGAGCTCGCCTTTCACCCAGTGACAGCCGACGCCGACGTCGTAGGAGGGGTCGACCTCGTCGGCGCGGCCGGTCGCCTGCTGCCAGTAGTACCGCGGGAAGTCGGCCCCCATCGCGACGGTCGAGGCGAGCGACTGCCACATGCGCGGGTTGATCTCCGCGAGGACGAACTCCCCGGTGGTCTCGTGCCTGAGATACTCCAGACACGCCAGGCCGTGCCACTCGAGGTGGTCGAGCAGGTCGGTCGCCACCCTGCCGAGTTCGGGGATCGAGACCGACTCGCGGTAGGCGCCGCCCGAGCCGGTGTAGCGGGTCCCCCGCACCTGGCGGTGCTGGAACACGACCAGCGGCTCGCCCGAGTCGTACAGCGCGGCGACCATGAACTCGTCGTCGGCCGGGACGAACTCCTGGACGATCGGCTCGACCCGATGGCGCTCCCGTAGCGAGACCAGATCCGGGACCACCCCCGCTTCGAGGTGCTCGATCAGGTCCGAGGTCGCGCTCTCGCCGGGGGCCAGCGAGTCGTCGTACGTCGACGTAAGCAGGTTGTACCGGGACTTGGCGAGCAGGTCGCGCGACCAGTCTTCGACGTCGTCCGGCCGCCTGGTCTCCGGCACCGGGACGCCCGCCGCCTCGGCCACCTCGGCCAGCAACAGCCTGTCGTGGACCCGTTCGAGCGCCGCCATGTCCGGCACCGGCAGCGAGACGTGTGGGTCGAACGACGACCGGTATCGCGAGAGGACGTACGCGTCGACTTCCCGGACCGGGACGATGGTCCGAACGTCGTCGCGGGCCGCCACGTCGAGCAGGTCGTCCCTGTAGGCGAGCAGGTCCGCGTGCGGGTCGGCCGTCGCGACGACCTCGTCACAGTACTTCGAGGCGAAGGCCTGGGCGGTTGACTTCTCCGAGACCACGACCGTGTGGATACCGAGCGGGCCGAGCGAGCGGAGGGTGGCGACGGTGCTCGGGACGCTCGTGACCGGCACCGCGACGGCCGGCCCGTCCGACGTGCTGCCTTCGACCATATGCGGGATCCACGCGAGGAGGGGTCGTAGTAATCGACGCTAAAACGGCCGGTATCGGGACTGTTCGCTCGGACGGGCACCGGGTATCCCCGGATTTCCTCGAGCGAATCTTCGCGTATCGCTCGGTCGCTCGGCGCTGCCGTCGCGGTGAGAGCGTCCCGAGCGGCGCCCAATCGTCGGTTCGCCGGCGACCGACCGCGGCTTCGAGAAGTAACCTGACCGTATCGATCAGTTAGACGCGTCTAAATATCGCAACTGGCCGGCGCGTCACCGGTTCAGCGCGACGACGAGCAGCGTCGCGGCGATCAGGAGGACGAACAGCGTGGTGACGGGCTGGCGAGTCGGACCGACCTCGAAGAGGACGAGGCCGAACACGGCGGTGAGGAGGCCGACGACGGCGCCGACCATCGCGTGGAGGTTCTCGGCGCGGACGGTGTCGGCCTCGGCGCCGAGCTGCCGGCCCAGCGAGACGGCGTTGGTCCCGGCGTCCCAGGCGACGACCGCGCCGACCGTCCCGAACAGGACCGCGACCGGGGGCGCCTCCGACAGCGCCGCGACGGCGACGCCGAGGAAGGCGACCAGCCCGCCCGCGTCGACGGCGCGGTGGTTCGCCCTGCGGACGCCCGCGAGCAGTACGACCGTCCCCAGCGCCGCCGCGGCCGCGCCGGTCCCGCCGCCGGTCAGCGCCATCGCCACCGCCGTCGCGCCCGCGACCCCCGAGACGACCAGCGAATGACGGCCCGGGCGGCGGGTGATCTCGGTCCCGCTCATCCGGACCACCGCCTGCGCGCGCGCTCGAGCGCCTCGGCCAGCCGCTCGTCGCCGTCCCAGTCGACGACGCGCACGTCGCTTCCCCGAAGGCCGTTCAGCCGGTTCGACCGCTCGATGGCCGCCAGCCGCCGCCCCGGCGTGTCCCCCATCGTCGGGTCGGGGCTGAGGACGGTGACGGCGTGGCCCCGCACGTGCAGCGACCGGGCGATCACCGCGCTGGTGTCGTCCGGCATCGGCGAGACGAACACCACCTGCGCGTCGTCGTCCAGCCGCTGAGCCAGCCGCCGCAGCTGGAGGCGGACGTACACCCGACCGTCGGGCGGCAGCGGCGACAGCGCCGGGTCCGTCGACAGCAGTTCGCGGGCGCGGGCGCGGTGGGTCGGCCCCGCGCCCGGCGCCAGCCAGACGGTGTCCGCCGCGAAGGCCGCCAGCCCCACGCGGTCGCCCGTGTCGAGCAGCGAGTTGAACACGCGGCGGGCGGCGTCGATGCCGCGGTCGACCGCGTGGGGACCGTCGTCGCCGGCCTGGAGGTACGCCTCGGCGCGCAGGTCGAGGACGACCACCACCGTCGCCATGCGCTCCTCGCGGAACTCCATGGTCGTCAGCGTCCGGTCGCGAGCGTAGGTGTTCCAGTCGATCCGCGAGAGCGCGTCGCCGTGCTGGTACTCCCGCAGCGACGCGAACTCCGTCCCCTCGCCCGACGAGTCCGTCGAGACCCGGCCCGTGTACGGCGAGGTGAGCCCGCGCAGCGGAACCGTCGCCGTCGCGTCGATGGGTGCCAGACAGGTGATCGCCGCCGGCTCCGTCGCCACGTCGAGTTCGCGCTCGCGGCTGCCGCTGGCGTTGCGGGCGATCACGGTCAGCCCCTCGAAGCGGTAGGCGCCCCGCCGCGCGAGGACGGTGTAGGAGAAGGTCATCCGCGCGCCCGGGCGGAGCGCGGTCGCCGCCCGCGCCGGCCCCTCGGTGACCGCCAGCGCCTCGGGCACCTGCTCGACGACCCGCAGGTCCGCCAGCGCCGCCTCGCCGACGTTCTCGACGACGACGGTCACCTCGACGGTGTCGCCCGGCTCTGGCTCTTCCTCGGAGAGCCGTCGCTCGACGGCCAGCTCCGGCTCGGGCGCCTCGGTCGTGTTCGCGTACGCGAGGTAGCCGACGCCGACCACCGCCGCGAGCATGAGCGGCCGCGAGCGCAACAGCGCCCCCAGCCCCGCCGAGAGGAAGACCAGCGTCGCGAACCCGACCCAGTGGTTGGTCGAGCGGATCCGCGACGATCGGACCGCCGCCGCCACCGGTCCCGTCGCTTCGCCCGCACCCGCCGACGCCTCCGCTGGGTCCGCCTCGTCGGCCCCGGCCGCCTCGGCCGCCTCCCCGTCCCGCTCGCTCCCACCGGCCGACGGCGGTTCGGTCCCGTCACCGGACTCAACCGACGGCTCGCCGACCTCCTCGGCCTCGTCGACCACCGCCCGCCCGCCGTCCGGTCGTTCCGGTTCCGGGCCCTGGGGACCCGAGCGATCGGAGTTCGGCCCATCGGGTCCGTCCTCACTCATCGTCGTCCTCCGGCTGGCCGTCGGCCTCTCGCCGGTCGCCGGCCGCCCGGCGTTCGTCGGCTTCCAGCAGTCGTTCGAGGGCGTCGATCGACCGAACGGCGCGGCGCTTGAACGGCGACTCGCGATCGAACAGCTCGCGCAAGCGGTCGGTCGTCGGCGCCTGGGGCACCCGTCCCGTGAAGAAGGCCGCAGCGAACGGGTCCTCGGTCCAGGTCCCCTCCTCGAGCGCGCGCCGGGCCGCCTCGCGCGAGCCGCGCTGGCGGCGCCGGATCGTCTCGGCGGCCACGTCGGCGATCTCGTCGCGGATGCGGTGTCGCTCGGCCTCGTTGAACCGCGTCAGTCGCAGCCGACCGAGCCGCCGGTCGAGGTCGTCGCCCGGCGTCGGCAGGTCGACCGCCAGCTCCGCGTCGGGCGTCTCCGCGTAGTCGAGTTCGGTGTGGCGCCGGCGCTGGACCTGCGCTACCGCCCCCAGAACGAGGACCGCTCCGACGACCAGGACGAACGATTCGCCGGTCGGCAGCGGCGTCGTGATCCGCGGGACGGCGAGCGCCGCGATCCCGACGACACCGAGCAACACCCCCAGCGTCGCCGTGATACTCCGGCTCATCGGTCGCCTCCCTCGCCGTCGCCGGCCGTGTCGGCGCCCGCGTCGGCGTAGGTCGCCTCGATCCGCCGCAACGTCTCGACGGCCGCCCGCTCGCGCTCGGCGGTCGGCTCCTCGCCGCCGTAGCGCACTTCCTCGAAGACCTCGGTGAGTCGAGCCACGTCCGCCGGGTCCATCCCCGCCGCGGTCGCGGCGGTCGCGAACTCCGCCGGCGTGCTCGACTCCGGCCGGTCGACCGCGAGGTGGTCGGTCATCGCCGCCCACGCGCGGTAGACCTCGTTCTCGAACCCGTCGCTCTCCTCGATGCGATCGGCCGCTCGCCCCGCCGCCGCGCCGACCGCCCGCACGTCCGCGGGCGGATCGGGCTCGGGGTCGTCCTCGTCGCCGCCGGCCTCGTCCGCTTCGCGCTGGTCGTGGTTCCCGGTCAGCACGAGCGCGGCGACGGCGACAAGCGTGGCGACGACGAGCACGAGCAGCGCGGCCGTCGAGAACGAGGGCGGTGCGACGGTGGCCTCCCCGCCGAACAGCCCCCCGCCCTCCTGTGCGGGTCGGCCGCCGTCGGAGAGCGAGAACAGTCCCCGGTCCGTCCTGCAGGTCGTAAAGAGGAGATACAGGAAGAAGCCGGGGTAGCCGACGACGAAGACGGCGGCCAGTCCCGTCGCCGCGTCGTCGAGCCAGCGGCCGGCCGAGAACACGCCGACGATCCCGAACAGCAGCAGCAGCTGGACGAGCGGCTGTTTGAGCCACGGCTGACAGAACTGGAACGGCGACCCCCGTTCGAAGTCGAGGTCGAACAGCGAGTCTCGCTGGCTCCTGCTGTCGCCGGTCGACTCCTCGGCAGGCGTGCGCTCGCCGCCCAGCTCGTCGACCGGACCGGTGTAGCCCGCCCCCGCCGACGCGCTCGGGTCCGTCGTCGAGTCGAGCGTCGCCGCCGCGAACGCGATCACCGCGACGCACAGCACCGCGAGCGCGACCGTCCGCGGGCTCAGACGTGACGGGTCCACACCCCTCCTAGCGGGTAGCTGCCCTTATGGGTACCGCAGGGGGAACTCCACGTGAAGCCGGCCCCGTCCTCATCGGTTCGTCGACGGCTTGGGCGGCATGTGTCGCTTGTGTCGCGTCGCCGCACACCACTCTTTCAGTCGGGTCACGACCGAGCGGTCGATCCCCAGGCGGTCGGCCACCGCCTGCGGTTCCCGGCCCTCGTCGACGTGGAGGCGCAGCGCCCGGTCGACCGTCTCGGCGTCGATGTCGAGCCTGTCCGAGTCGGTCGCGTCGTGGGGCGGCGCGCGGTCGTCGCCGTCGAGCATGTCGACGGGCAGGTCCATCGCCCCGGCGAGCGCGCGGACCTCCGTCCGGTAGAGGTCGCCGAACAGGAAGCAGTCGACGCCCGTCTCGCCGTACTTCGTCGCCGACCCGAGCAGTCGGTCGGTTCGGTCGACCGGGCCGACGACCAGCGCCTCCCGACGGTTGGCGAAGTAGTAGGTCGTCGCCGTCCGGAAGCGTTCGACGGCGTTGTCCGTCGCCACGAGGTCGTCGGCCGGCCCGCCGGCGTCGCCGACCGTCTCCTGAAAGGCCGCGACGACCGGCTGTAGCTGCAGCCGCCGGTAGTCGATCCCCAGCATCTCCGCGACCGTCTCCGCGGTCCGCGCGGTCGCCTCGTCGGTCAGCCCCGCCGGCATCGCGAGCCCGATCACGTCATCGGCGCCCACCGCGTCGACGGCCAGCGCCGCCGCCGTCGCGGTTGCGACCCCGCCGTCCAGCGGGACGACCAGCCCTTCGGCGTCGGCATCGGTCACCAGGTCGACGAGGAACTCCGGCAACAGCTCCTGCAGTCGTCTGAGCGCGACGGTCGTCGTCGCCAGCCCGGCCTCGTCGCGAGGCAGGTCCAGCACCCGCGGGTGCCTGGCGGCGTCACTCACGGCGTACCACCGCCTCGGTCAGTCGGTTCGCGTCGTCAGCGTGGCGTCGTTCGGTCACACCTGATCCGGACGACCGGTCACCCTTAGCGGTTATCTACATACCTATTATGGGACCCCGGCAGCCATGATACACCTAATACACCCGCCGCGACGGCGTCGGAGGCCGTGGCCGGTCGCGGTGGGCGGCCGGTCGCGACGGGGGCTGACGGTCGGTTCGGGGGCTGACGGTCGGTTCGGGGGCTGACGGCCGGCTCGAGCGGTGGCGTGTGCCGGCCGGGACGTTTTGCCGACCGCGCGTCTAGCCGGTCGTCCGGGCCACACGATGAGCGAGCCATCGACGACGCGTCCCGCCGTCGAGCTTCGCGACCTCCTCGGGGGAGGCGAATCGGTCACCATCCTCTGTCACAACAACCCCGACCCCGACTGCCTGGCGAGCGCGCTCGCGCTCGGACGGATCGCCGCGGCCGCCGGCGTCGACGAGTGGCGGATCGCCTACAGCGGGGAGATATCCCACCAGCAGAACCGCGCGTTCGTCACCCTGCTCGACATGGACCTCGAGCGGTTCGACCCCGAGACGCTCCGAGACCGGCCCGACGCGTCGCTGCTCGCGTTCGTCGACCACTCGGTCCCCGGCCGGAACAACCGGGTCCCCGAGGAGACCCCCGTCGACATCGTCGTCGACCACCACCCGGCCGAGGCGGTCGACGCCCGGTTCGTCGACCACCGCGAAGCGGTCGGCGCGACCGCCACCATCTTCACCGAGTACGTCCGCGACCTCGACACGGACCTCGACGCGGAGCTCGCGACGGGGCTGCTGTTCGCGATCCGCCGGGAGACCCTCGAGTTCCTCCGCGGGACGACCCGCGCCGAGTACGAGGCCGCCGGCTTCCTCCACGAACGGGCCGACACCGACCTGCTCCGGCAGCTGGCCAGCCCATCGGCCTCCGGCGCCACGCTCGACGCCATCGCCACCGCCATCGAGAACCGCCGTACCCGCGGCTCGGTGCTCATCTCGCACGTCGGCCGGACCACCGAACACGACGCCCTCCCGCAGGCCGCCGACTACCTCCAGACGCTGGAGGGCGTCGAGACCGCCATCGTCTTCGGCATCGTCGGCCGGTCGATCCACCTCAGCGGGCGGACGACCGACCCGCGCATCCACCTCGGCGACGCGCTCGAAGACGCCTTCGCCGACGTGGGCACCGCCGGCGGCCACCAGGACATGGCCGGCGGCGAGGTCCCGCTGGGCGTGTTCGCCGACTACACCGGCGACGACGACCATCTGCTCGCCATGGTCGAATCGGTCGTCAGCGAGCGCCTCGTCGCCGAGTTGCGGCTCTCGGAGGACTCGTCGGGGTGAGCGGCGACAGCAGTGGCGTTCGGGCGTCGACCGCTCACATCGTCGTGTACCGGTCCTCGGCCCAGGGGTTCGCGGTGTTCGAATACCCTCGCTTCTCCCAGTAGCCCCGCTGGGGTTCGGTGAGGAAGGTGACGCCGTCGACCCACTTGGCCCCCTTGTAGGCGTACTTGTGCGGGGTGACCACCCGCAGGGGGCCGCCGTGGTCCGACGGCAGCGGGTCGCCGTCGAACTCGCGGACGAACAGCACCTCCCGGCGCATGCACTCCTCCAGGGGCAGGTTCGTCGTGTAGCCGTCCATCGCGCCGAACATGACGTGGACGGCGTCGTCGGCGACGCCCGCTCGCTCGGCGATCTCCGGGAACGGCACGCCCACGAACTCGTTGTCGAAGCGGCTCCATCCGGTCACGCAGTGGAAATCCTGGCGCTGAGTGTCGGTTGGGAGGTCGCGGAACTCCTCCCAGGAGTAGGTCAGCTCCTCGTCGACGGCGCCGCGGACGGTGAACGTCCACTCGTCGGGGTCGAAGTCGGGCGTGTCGCTCAGCGAGAGGACGGGGAACCGCTCGGTCTCGCGCTGGCCCGGCGGGAGCCGCTCGCCGTCGAACTCCTCGTGGATGTCGGTCACGTCGCGGATGCCCATAGATCCCCTTGGGCGGGACGAGTGGTAAGCGGCCGGACTCACGGCGCCGGGTCGCTCACCTGCGCCGGCCGGCCGACGGTTTATCGGCCGGCCGCCGCTACGTTCGGCCGACCAGCGATGCCCGTCATCCGCCTCGAGGCCGACTCGCCCGAGCGCACCCAGATCGGCGAGGGACTGGTGAAGTTCGCCGTCCAGGCCGGCCGCCTGGAGACCGGCCGCGAGGAGGGGCGGTACTTCCTCCGCCACGACGACGGCTGCGCCGTCGACGGCCGGCGGATCGCCCCCGGCGACCCGTTCGCCTTCGACACCGACGCCGGCGAGATACGCTGTCTCGACCACGTCGAGGAACGGACCGGACGCGATCCCGCCGACGGCGAGTGACGACCCCGGGACCGGTCGAGCGGGCGCCGACCGGTCGGACGCACGCGCTCAGTCGGCGGCCGTCCGGACCGCTTCGACCACGTCGAGCGCCGGCCGAACCTCGTCGACCGACTCGACGAACACGAGGGTGCGCGGGGGCCTGACCGCTTTCGGACGCACGCGCAGGTCGGCGTCGGCGCCCGCCCGCGCCGCGACGGCCGGCGCCGCGGTGAACTCGACGCGCACGCGCGTCGGGGCGACGAACACCTCGGCGAATCGACCCGCACCGCCGCCGAGGGCGTACGCGAACGCCCCGTCGGGCGCCGGGTCGAGCCGCGTCGCCCGGTCGACGACTCGCAGGTCGCCCGCGTCAGCGGCGTCGTCGAGCGCTGCCGCGAGCCGCTCCGCGAGCGCGCGTCCCGTCGCTTCGGCGCGTCCCGTCGCTTCGACCATACCGAGCGCAGGGGCGCCGCCGGCAAAACTCGCTCGACGCGGGTCGCCGCGGTCGCTGACAGAGATCTTTCGGCGACCCCGTGGAAAAATCGCTTCGGAGCGCCGCCAGGGCCGCGATCGAGCGACGGCGTTCCGAGAGAACTGACGGGGGTCACACGGAGTATTGCAAGCCAGTCCGGGATCGATCGCACGCGGTCGTGCGGTCGACCCGGGAAACGCGTGCAATACTCCGTATCAGTCCCCGGCTTCCGCGGGGATCGATCCGGCGTCGGTCGCCGAGGCGGTCGCGTTCGCCTCGAGCCACGCCTCGGCGTCAAGTGCCGCCATGCTACCCATGCCGGCGGCCGTGACCGCCTGCTGGTACTCGCGGTCCATCACGTCGCCCGCGGCGAAGACGCCGTCGGCCGCCGTCGCGGTCGTCGCCCACGCGTCGCCGGCGGCGGCGGTCTGCACGTAGCCGCCCTCGTCGAGTTCGACCGGCGTGTCACGCAGGAACGCGGTGTTGGGCTCGTGGCCGATAGCGTAGAAGACGCCGCCGGTATCGACCGTCTCGACGGTAACGTCCTCGCCCGCATCGCGTCGCTCCGTCGGGTGCCCGTCGGGGTGGGAGACGAGCGTCGCGCCGGTCACGCCCGCCTCCTGCGAACCGTGGATCTCGAGCAGTTCCGTGTTCCACCGGAACTCGACGTCGTCGTGCTCGCGCGCGCGGTCGGCCATGATCTCTGAGGCCCGTAGCTCCTCGCGGCGGTGGAGGACCGTCACGGAGTCGGCGAACTTCGCGAGGAACAGCGCCTCCTCCATCGCGCTGTCGCCGCCGCCGACGACCAGCACGTCGTCGCCCCTGTGGAAGGCGCCGTCGCAGGTGGCACACGTCGACAGGCCGTAGCCCATCAGCTCGTCCTCGCCGTCGGCGCCGACCCAGCGGGCGCTCGCGCCCGTCGCGACGACGAGCGCGCGGGTCCGCAGCGTCTCACCCGTCGACAGGGCGAGCTCCGTGGGCTGACCGTCCAGGTCGGCCGACTCGATGCTCCCGTGCCGGAACGACGCGCCGAAGCGCTCGGCCTGCTCGCGGCCCCGCTGGACGAGGTCCATGCCGCCGACGCCCTCGGGGAAGCCGAGGTAGTTCTCGACGTCGGTCGTGAGCGTCAGCTGCCCGCCGGGCTCGTCGCCCTCGAGGACGAGGGGGTCGAGGTCCGCGCGCGCCGCGTAGACGGCCGCCGAGAGCCCGGCGACGCCGGACCCGGCGATCACCACGTCCCTGATCTCATCGCTCATCTATTCGGTGTACCTCCCGATCAGATCCCGGAGCTGGTCTTCGCCCTGGACGCCCACGATCTCCTCGACCTGCTCGCCGTCGGCGAACAGCACGAGCGTCGGGACGCCGCGGACGCCGTAGGCGCCGGCGAGCTGCTGGTTCGCGTCGACGTCGACCTTCGCGACGGCGGCCCCGGTCTCGGCCGCGAGCGTCTCGACGACCGGTTCGAGCATCTTGCAGGGACCGCACCAGTCGGCGTAGAAGTCCGCGAGGACCACGTCGTTGGCCGCGACGAACTCGTCCAGATCGGTCTGCCCGTCGATCTGACGGGGCGAATCGGGCGTGGCAGCGTCCGCTTCGGAGGCTGATTCGACTGTCATCACCCATCTGTACGCGCCGGCAGTAATTAAGGGTTTTGGGTAAAGTGTGCAATACCGCTTCGGAGAAGGGGTCGACCGCCACCGCATTCGAGGGCGAGTCCGGCGACTCCGGCGGTTTCAGGGCCGTACGACGGTCTACAGCGGCCACGTACGACTTGGAATTCGACACGACGCTGGACGGCAAAGAGAGGCGGAAAAGCGGCGAGAGGGCGGAACGCGGGCCGTCGAGCGGATCAGCTCTCGGCCGAACTGGCGGCCACGTCGGTCTGTTCGTACTTCGTCTCGAACTCCTGGATGAGCTGTCCCATCTTGGCGTACCAGTCGTTGAGCATGCGTTGCATGTCGTCTGCGATGTTCTCGGGATCGGTCGGCTTGTAGACGTGGTAGTAGCCACCCTGGTCGTAGTTGACCTGCTCTTTCTGGATGAAGCCGGACTGGAGCAGCCGCTGCACGGCGCGGTAGGCGGTCGAACGCTCGCGGTCGACCGCTTCGGCGACCTCGTCGACGGTGAGCGGTTCGTCGGTACCGACCAGGGCCTGAAAGACATCCCTGTCGAGCTGCTTGAGTCCGTGGAAACACTCCAGGAGCCCCTCGCACTCCATGTCCTGTTGCAGTTGTTCCGACATCGAATCTGGCATCGTTATCACTCGAACCTATGAAATACGCGGTTATAAGACTTGTGCATAGAATGCACAATTGCATCCACGAGTCGGGAGCGACGAGCCGGGCGCCGCGGGGGCGCTCGACGGGACGCAGAAACGGTCGTCGTCAGTCCGCGGTGGTGGTCGTGTATTCGGTCTCCGCCCGGAGGGCCCGGACGGAACTGACCACGACCGCGCCGGACACCAGCGCGGCGGCGCCGATGATGACGACCAGCGAGACGGTCTGGAGGACGGGGATATCCGCGAACTCCCCGACCTTGCGGATCGCGACGGCGAGCGCGCCGAGCAGGAGCATCACGCCGAAGTACACCTTGATCTCGTCCTCGTCGACCAGGTCGGTCGCCGCGGCGCCCAGTCGCGCACCGAGGGCGCTCCCGGCCAGCAGCGGGACGACGATCGACAGGTCGACCGCGCCGTCGATCGCGTAGAGGAAGCTCCCGATACCGCCCGAGAAGACGATCTCGAAGAGGTCGGTCCCGACGGCCACCGGCACCGGGACGCCGATGAGGTAGAACAGCGCGGGCATCCGGATGAACCCCCCGCCGACGCCGAGGAACCCGGACAGCAGCCCCGTCGCGAACGCCACCGCGAGTATCAGCCACAGCGAGACGGAGATCCCGCCGCGGAGGTTCATCATGGGGGGCACCCGGTAGGACTGGATCGTCTTCGCGATGTCGGGGATGTCCTCGCCGTCGGCCTCGCCCTCGCTCTCGGCGTCGTGGCTGATGCCACCGCCGCCGCCCCCTCGCGTCGCGGTGTACGTGATGAACACCCCGATGCCGCCCAGCAGAGCGACGTAGATGACGCTGACGACGGTGTCCGCGAGCCCGATGTCCTGGAGCCAGTGGAGCCCGATCTTCCCGACCTCGATCCCCGCGGTCGTCCCGGCGATCATCAGGACGCCGAGCTTGTAGTCGACCTGGCCGAGGTCGCGATGTTTGAGCGTCGCGATCACCGACGTGGCGAACACGAACGCCAGCCCCGAGGCGACGGCCACGTCCGTCTCGTAGCCCATCACCATCAGCGCGGGCGTGACGAGGAACGACCCGCCCATCCCGAAGAAGCCGAAGAGGAGGCCGATCAGCACCCCGAAGCCGGCGAACAGCGCGAGCAACGTGACTGCGACGCCGAACACCTCCATCACGAGTCACCCCGTAGCGCCTCGACGAGCCGCGGGCCGACCAGGCGTTCGAGATAGCCGTACCCGACGTACAGGACGATCGCCTCCACCAGTACGACGCCGATCACGAGCGCGGCACCGCTGAGGCCGGTCGCGCTCTCAAGCCCGAACATTCGTCGACACCTCGATCGATATTGCGTGGTTCATGGATTTCTGCTCACGTCCAGGTAATCGACTACTGCATTTAACGGTTTTGGGACCGCGATACAATATTACTGCAACGGATAGCATCGATACCCCACCCGAATATCTCCGTACGTTATGGAGATATTCGCCGGAGACCAGGCGGCTCGAACGGTAGTCGAGACGGCGTAGGTCTCGCTCGCGCGCGGATCAGTTCGGATCGCTCCCGTCGAATTCGTCGACGGGGTCCGAACGGTTCGTTCTCGGCGGGCCGACGCGACGCCGCGCCGGCCAAGGTGCGTCCCGACCAACTTGTATTGTGCTACCCAAACAATATTATACGAGCGGTGCCTCGATCCGATCATGAGAGCGATCTACGCGACGGACCTCTCGGCGGCGAGCGAAGCGGCCATCGAGAACGAGACCTGTCTGGAGTGTCTCGAACGGATCGGCGTCAAGACGATCCACCTGGTGACGGTCGTCCCGTCGAACGTCCATCCCGGGATGCCCGGGATGGACCTGGAAGGGCGCCGCGAGCGCGCGCTCGACCGCTACCGGGGCGTGATGGAGGCAGCGGGCTTCGGCGTCGAGACCCACGTCGTCCGCGGGACGCCCTACCGGCGCATCAACGGGATCGCGGAGACGGTTCGCGCCGACCTGACGATCGTCGGGTCGCGCGGACAGAGCCCGCTCGCCAATCGCGTCATCGGCTCGACCGCCCGGAACCTCGCGCGGACGACCGTCGTGCCGCTCCTCGTGAATCGCGTCGAACGCGAGGACGAGGCGCCCGAGGTGCTCCGCGAACACCTGTTCCAGCGAGTGCTCTACGCCACCGACTTCTCCGAGAACGCCGAGCGCGCGTTCGACGCGTTCTCGTATCTCCGCCACGCGACCCAGGAGGCGACGCTCGTCCACGTCGAGTCCCCGAAAGACCAAAGCGAGACCGACCCCGAGGAGCGCCTCGCCGAGCTCGCCGAGACGCTCGAACAGTGGGACATCGAGACGGCGATCGAGGTCCGGCAGGGCGACCCCGCCGAAGAGGTCCTCGACGTCGAGGCCGACGTGGTCCCGACCACCACGCTCGTGGGGTCGCGCGGGCAGAGTCGGATCCGGCGGCTGATGCTCGGGAGCGTCTCCGAGGACCTGGTCGCCCGGGCGAGGGGGAACGTCTACCTCGTCCCGCCGCCCCGCACGGCCTGAGGAGCCGACCGTCTCCGCTGACCGACGAACCACCACGGCCGGTCACTACGGTGCGATTTTCAGGAGAGCGTAGTCGCGAGCCGCCGTCGGCTCACATCGGTAGCACGGCGATCGCACCGAAGCCGAGCGCGAACGCGAGCGCGAACGACCCGGCCCAGGCGCCGACCGTCACGAGGATCTTGCGGGCGCTGACCGCGTCGCTGCCGCCGACGGCGGCGCCGCTGCCGATGATCGCGCTGACCACGATCTCGTTGAACGAGACCGGGACGCCCAGTAGCACGGCGAGTTGGGCGATCAGAAACGAGGGGACGAGCGCGGCGATCGAGCGCCGGGGGCCCAGCGAGGAGTAGTCCCGCGCCAGCGACTTGATCATCCGCGGCGCGCCGGTCCACGAGCCGACGAGGATCCCGAGCCCACCGCCGACGAGCACGGCGGCCACCGGGACCATCGCCACCGAGTCGAGTAGCGGGAGGAGCGGCCCCACGGCGAGGCCGACCTGACTCCCGCCCGCGGAGAAAGCGACGAGCGAGCCCAGCGCGAGCAACACGCGCCGGAGCCCGCCGGTCGCGTCCCGACGGATGTCCCACCAGACGAGGACGCCGATCGAGAGCGCGACGGCCACCGAAACCGTGACCGGACCGACCATCGGGAACTCGGCCGCTCGGCGGGCGAGGCCGACGAACGAGCCCGCTGCCGCCCCCGGTCCGAGATAGGCGAACTCGACGTTCGCCAGGACGGCCCCGACGAGGGCGGCCAGCACCGGGACGCTGTAGCGTTCGGGCACGTCCGCCCGGGGGAGGACGCTCGCGATCCCGTAGGCCAGCCCGCCGCCGACGACCGGCGTCAACACCCAGACCCCGCCGATCTGCAGGTACTTCGACGGGACGGGCGAGCCCCCGAGCGCCAGCCCGACGCCGACGACCGAGCCGGTGACGGTGAACGCCGTCGCGATCGGATACCCCGTGCGGATCCCGACCGCCATCAGCCCCGCGCCGATCGCGAGGACGACGATGACGCCCGTCACCGGGAGGGAGATACCGCCGACGAGACCCCGGCCGACCGCCTCGGAGACGTTCGCGCCCTGGACGACCGCGCCGGCGAACCCGAATATCCCGACGATAAACGCCGCTCGCATCGTCGAGATGGCGTTGGCGCCGACCGCGGGGGCGAAGGGCGTCGCGCCGCTCGACCCCGCGCCGATGACCCACGCCATGAAGAGGCTCGCCAGTCCGGCGGTCAGGAAGAGCCCGATAACTGATGGTTCCATGAGCGAAGCGTGAAGTGGGTCTCAGTCCGCTCCCGACGGTGCGGGCGCGGCGTCGGTCGCGCGACTCCGCCAGTACCCCTGGAGGTACGCGCCGACGAACATCCCGGCGAGCGCCCAGAGGATGGTCACGTTGCCGGTCCCGAGGCTGGCGTAGGCGGCGCCCGGGCAGATGCCCGACAGGCCCCAGCCGACGCCGAAGATCGCGCCGCCGATCAATACATTGCGGTCGAACGACTTCAGCCGCCGCTCGAAGCCGTCGCCCGTCAGGGGCGCGCGGTCGAGCAGTCGCGGCGCGAGGAAGAACGTCAGTCCGGAGACGGCGGCGCCGCCGAACATCACGAACAGCAGCCCGAAGTCCTCGAACTGGAGGAAGTTCAGGACGACCTCCGGCCGGGCCATGTGGCTGAACCCGAGGCCGAACCCGAAGATCAGGCCGCCCACGAGCACCAGCGGCATGAACAGGGGATGCCGATCGCTCATGGTTACGGTGACACCCCCAGCGCGGAGACGACCTGGGCGGTCCCGATCGCCACCGTCAGGAACGTCAGGACGCCGGCGATCGACGTCTTCGACGCGGAGCCGACGCCGCAGACGCCGTGGCCGGACGTACAGCCCTTGCCGACGCGCGTCCCGATGCCGACGAACACGCCGCCGACCAGCAGCCGCCAGGGCTGGACGTCCGTCGACCAGAAGGTGATCCCGGCGACCTCGTACAGGTTCCCGGTGGTCCCCGGCTGGTAGAGCGAACTGGACACCAGTCCGGACTGGACGGTGGCCGCGAACGTCGCCGCTCCCAGGATGATCCCGAGCGTGAACACGACTCGCCAGTCCCGCGAGGCGACGTACTGCTGGAACCGGGACTGCCCGGAGACGTACGACAGCGTCGACTCCAGGAACGTGCTGGCGCCGGCGCTGATGCCGGTCCCGAGGTAGATGACCACCGTCCCGAGCCCGACGAGCAGGCCGCCGACGGCGTAGCGACTGACGCCGTTGGGGAACAGGTCGGCGGCCAGCTGGAGCGGGACTGGATCAGCCACCATGGGCGAGTTCAGTCACCCGCGAGCGATTCCTGGCTCGCGGCGCAGTTGTTCGGGCCCAGTTCGAGGGTGAACGCCTCCTCGTCGTCGACGGCGTTCTGGCCGAGGTTCGTCGCGATGATGTCCTCGTAGTTGGCCGGACGGGGCGGCATGTCCGAGAGGATCAGCTCGACGAACTCGGCTTCGTCCATGGTGAGCGCGTCCATCTCGTCGACCAGCTGGCCGACCGGCGCGGTGTAGGTGCCGTCGGCGGCCGGCTCCGCGGCGTCGCTGAAGTGCGCGCCGCCGACGAGCGTGTCGTCGGGCAGCGTCAGGACGCGTTCCTGCAGGGACTCGTAGAGCATCCGCGCGGCGTCGGGCGCGCCGTCGTCGCCCTCTTCGAGATCCGGGCGAGCGACGCTCTCGACGAACAGCCCGTCGCCGGTCGCGAGCAGACCGTCGTCGATCAGGTACGAGGTCATGCCCGTCGTGTGGCCGGGCGTGTGGACGGTCTCGACCGCGGCGTCGCCGACCTGGAAGGTGTCGCCGTCGGCGGCGGTCGTCAGTTCGTCCGCGTAGGTGACGCCGCGGTCGACGGCGGCTTCGGGGACGACGCCCTCGACGCCCTCGTCGTCGAGGTCGCGCACGCCCGAGATGTGGTCGGCGTGGATGTGGGTGTCCAGGGCGTACGTCAGGTCGACCCCGAGGTCGTCGGCGTCGTCGAGATAGCGGTCGGTGAACGCGCGCAGCGGGTCGACGACGGCGGCTTCGCCGTCGTCGTAGAGCAGGTAGCCCAGGCAGCCCGAGGAGGGGCGCTGGTACTGCAGGAGCGTCCCCGCGCCGTCGTACCCGTCGACCTCGACGGTCTCGTAGATGCGCGCCCAGCCGTTCATGCCGTCTTCGAGATGGTTCACGTCGTACCCGCGCTCGGCGAGCGTCCCCGCGACGTACTCGCTGGCGCCGCCCTTCGCACAGAGGACGGTCACTTCGCGGTCGTCGGGGACCTTCGCGAGCACGTCCTCGTCGATGTCGTCCTCGAGGAACTCGAAGTACGGGACGTTGACCGACTCGACGTTCTCGCCGTCGATCCGCCACTCCTCGTAGTCCGAGGCCATCCGCGCGTCGAGCAGCGTCACGTCCTCGCCCGCGTCGATGCGATCCTTCAGCGTCTCCGGGGCGACCGTCTCCACGTCGGCGTCCGGAGTCGGGAAGTCTTCTGCGTTCATGTCGTGCATCCCCCTCTACTGGATTGACGTACTAAAGAGTTTGCATAGAAATCCACCAACCATGCAATACAGTGGGCAGCGAGATGTGGTATCGTGTCGAGTATCGACACATACGCGCCCTATATGCCGATTTACTACCGTCGACCATCACCCCAGTTGTTTGTGTCCGCCACAAGAACCAACATTCTTTTAACCTCGGGGCGGATATTGTGCGTTAGCTCCAATACAGACCAACGGAGCGGACACAACAATGAGTGCTGAATACGACATCGCGGAGACGCTGGACGTGAAAGGCGCATCGTGCCCGATGCCGGTCGTCAAGACCAAATCGGCCATCGACGACCTCGCCGCCGAGGAGGTCCTGGAGGTACTCGCGACCGACTCGGGGAGCATGAGCGACATCGACGGCTGGGCCGACGGCACGGCGGGCGTCGAGTTGCTCGCACAGGAGGAAGACGGCGACGTGTACAAACACTACGTGCGCAAGACGGAGTGAAAATGAGCACGGACACTTCAGACACGCCGGCCGACGACGCCCCCGACGCGGCCGAGGGCGACGCCCCCACACGCGCGGAGCTGGCCGCACGCGTCGCGGAGCTCGAGGAGTCGCTCGCCGAGGCGACTGACGACGACGACGGCAAGAAGATGTCGATCATCGCGACGAAGGGGACGCTCGACATGGCGTACCCGCCGCTGATCCTCGCCAGCACCGCCGCCGCGTTCGGCTACGAGGTGACGGTGTTCCACACGTTCTGGGGCCTGGACATCCTCCACGAGGAGCGCTCGAAGAACCTCAAGCTGAGCTCCGTCGGCAACCCCAACATGCCCGTGCCCAACGCGGTCGCCGCCCTCCCCGGGATGGACCGGGTGACGACGAAGATGATGGAGCGGAAGATCGACGACAACGACACCGCCACCATCGAGGAGCTCCTCGAGACGAGCCTCGACATGGGCGTGGAGTTCCAGGCCTGTCAGATGACCATCGAGCTGATGGACTACGACGAGGCCGACTTCTACGACGGCGTCACCACCGGCGTCGGCGCGGCGACCGCGCTCCAGGACATGGCCGACGCCGACATCCAGCTGCTGGTCTGAGCGATGTCGGACGACGATATCGTCGGCCGCGTCGTCACCGCCGTCGCCGCCGAAGAAGGCGTCGACCCGGCCGAACTGGACCCGCCCCTGGCGTCCGTCGTCGACCCGGATGCCCTCGCCGATCTCGTCGAAGCGGACCCGCCCGCCGACACGGCGGCCCTCGAAGTCCGGTTTCCCTACCGCGGCCACACCGTCGTGGCCCGCCCGACCGGCGTCTCGGTGCTGTAGCTCGACTGGTTCCTGTTCCCTTTCGGCCGCCGCCCCAGCCGACCCTGTCAGAGGTGCCTGTTCTGTCGGAGGGCTCGCTTCTATCGGGCGAGCCGTTGCTGTCGGACGAGCGGCCGCGAAAACTGGATCAGCGAGACGATTCCGCTCGACCGTGGGGGAGCGGGCATCACTCGGTCTGTGCCCGGCCGATCGCCCGCGCGACCGCGAGCAGGTAGCCCAGGCCGTGCTGGATCTCGGGGTCGCGGGTGGCCCTGACCAGCCCGACGGGCCCGACCCGCTCGGGCGGATCGCGTTCGGCCGCGCTCACGCTCTCGATCATCGTCTCGACGCCGTCGCGGGCGTCGTCGTCGGCGGCGGTCTGTGCGACCTCGCCGAGCGCGGCGCCGGTCCCGGCGAGCGACCGGACCATCTCGTCGTCGAGCGCCGCGGTCAGCAGCGACACTACCTCGGCGATCTCCAGCAGTTCGTCCAGCGTCCCGCTTCGCTGGAGGGCGACGAGCGAGTCGAGGGCCTCGCGCAGTTCCGCGCCGTTGTCCCCGACCGTCTCGGCCAGTGCCACGGTCTCGTCGGTGGCGAGCCCGTCGGCGGACTCGGCGAGCGTCGCCCCCGTCCCCGCCAGTTCGCGCACCATCTCGTCGTCGAGGGCGCTCTCGCCGAGCGCGAGCACGTCCAGCAGCTCGTTGACCGCGTCGAGCCGCCGGACCAGGTCCGCGACCGCCTCGGGGTTCTCCTCGATGGCCGCCGCGAGTTCCCCGTCGGCCGCTGCGACGTTCTCGGACATGCTCAGAGCAGCCCCCGCGCGGTGAGCCAGTAGGACTCGTTGTAGGCCAGTTTCGACCAGTGGAGCTTCTCGGAGGGCGGCGCCGGCGACGGCGGGTGCTCGTAGTCGAACTCGACGAACGACGCCGCGTCCATCCCCGTCTCGATGAAACACAGCGTCTTGCCGTCGTAGGTCGCCGTGGCCGGCCGCCCGCGGACCTCGCTGGCGATCCGCTGGCCGACGACCCCGGCCTGGTAGTGAGCGACGCTCCCGGCCTTCGGGACGCCCGTCGCGGCCGCGTCGCCGAGCGCGTACACGTCCTCGGCGGCCTCGGCCTCGAGCGTGTGCTTGTCGACGTCGACCCAGCCGTCGTCGCCCAGCCCCGCCTCCGCGATCAGGTCGATGCCCCGGTGTGGCGGGATGGCCACGAGCAGGTCGTAGTCCAGGTCGATCCCCTCCATCGAGGTGATCGTCCCGGCGTCGGGGTCGACCGACTCGGCGTTGAAGAACGTCTCCACACCGATGTCGCGCTCGTCCATCAGCGGCCGCGCCCACTCGGCGATGTGGGGGTTTCCGTGGACGCGCTGGATCGGGTAGGTGTAGGTGACGTCGACGTCCTCGCGGAGCCCGCGCTCGCGGAACCAGTCGTCGGCCATGAACACGAACTCCAGCGGCGCCGCCGGGCACATGTGCGGCGTCCCGACGACGCTCAACACGACGTGGCCCTCGGTGAACGAGAGCAGGTCCTCCCGGAGCGCCTCGGCGCCCGACTCGCTGTAGTAGTTGTGACCGCCCGCCTCGAGTCCGGGGATCTCCTCCGGTGCGAGCGTCGACCCGGTCGCGAGCACGAGGTGGTCGTAGTCGATCGGCACCGGCGCCTCGTGGTACCGGACCTGCTTGGCGTCGGTGTCGATGTCGGTCACGCGGTCGACCCGGACGGTGACCCGGTCGTCGACCAGCTCGCGCAGTCGCCGGCGCCCGTCCTCGGGTTCGCGCTGGCCGAAGGGGACGTACAGCCACACCGGCTTGTAGACGTGGTCGGGGCCGTCGTTGACCAGCGTCACCGCTACCTCACCCGCGTCGATCTGCGGGCCCAGCCGGTCGGCGAGGTCGTTGGCGAGGACCGCCCCACCGGTTCCCCCACCGACGACGACGATCTGCTCGGTCATGCTTTCTCCACGTAGAACGCGTGGTGGTCGTCGCCCTCCTCGGTCGCGAGCAGGTCGTTGTCGGTCTCGTCGACCCACTCGGGCACGTCCGTCAGCGACCGCTCGTTGTCGCTCAACAGGCGGACGACGGCGCCGGACTCGGCGCTCCGGACCGCGCCGATCAGGTCCATCAGCGGCCCCGGGCACGCCGAACCGCGCGCGTCGACGGTTTTCGCAGGCTCGATATCGGTCTCGCTCATAGGTACGTGTGTATCTCCGAGCCGGACGCCATTAGTATTGTGCCACGATTCCAAGATTGTGAAAAAGCGTTCGGACAACTGCCCGGGCGCTGGAAGTCGCGGCCCGGACGCGTCGGGTGTTAGCCGCGCTCTCGTTCGAACACGACGCCGTAGTGGTACGGGGGCAACTCGTGGCGGTCCGCGAGGGAGAACGCCGCCGCGTCCGTGACGATGTCGGCCGTCTCGGCCGGCGACAGTCGCAACGAGGTCGGCGGGCCGCGGGGGTCACCGTCGACGGTCGTCTCCGCGCGCGGCCGGTCGTGCCAGTTGACGACGACGAACCGCCCGCCGGGGTCGAGCACGGCGGCCGCCTGGCGGACGAACTCGGCCGGATCGTCGACCCCGTGGAACGTGTTCGCCATCAGCAGGACGTCGACGGAGCCGTCGAGAGCGCCCGCCAGGTCCCGGGCGTCGCAGTGGACGGGAACGACGTTGTCGATCCCCTGTCGGTCCGCGAGGCGGTCGAGTTCGCCGAGCAGCGACTCGTCGAGGTCGAGCGCGTACGTCTCGGCCGGCGCGGTGATCCGCGCGGCCGGCAGCGCGAAGTAGCCGTTGCCGGAGCCGACCTCGGCGAGCGTGTCGCCCGCGGCGACGCCGAGACGCCGGAGCGTCGCACCCGGCGTCGGCCACAGCCGCCCCCACCAGTCCCAGTCGGGCTGGCCCGTGTTCCGGAAGCGCTCCATCCTACGTAGTGTCGACGCCGACGAGCTCGTACAGGAGACAGACGCTCGCTAGCGCGGTCCCGATCAGAACCGCACCGAGGACGAGCGCCAGCCCACCGACCACCGGCCCGAGGCTCGTTACCCCGGCGAGTACGGCGACGCCGAACAGCGCCAGCGCGCCGCCGACGACCAGTCTGACCGTTCTATCGGTCGCACCAATATTGGTCTCCATACCCACATCTATGCACGACAATCTGATAAACGTTGCCCGCGCGGGGACGCGGCCGTGGATACCACACTGCTCCGGTTCGAGCGGCGCGACCGGCAATCAGGTCGTCGCCGCGCTGTCGGCGAACGCTCTGGGGAGCGACGCGTAGACGAGGGCGTTGTCGACGAGCGCGTCGACCGTCGTGTACTCGTCGACGGCGTGGACCGTATCGGTCCCGAACGCGAACTCGACGGTCGGGATCCCGGCCGAACGGAGTCGCTTCGCGTCGCCGCCGCCGGTCGCGCTCCGCCGGTAGATCCGCTCGCCGCCGACCGCCTCCGCCGTCGACGCGACGGCCTCGACGAGCGGGCTGTCGATCGGTTCGACCGACCCGACGCTCCAGGACACGTCCGCGATCGTGATCCCCTCGCAGTCGGCGACGCAGGACCGTATCTCCGAGAGCATCTCGCCGGTCTCGACGCCCGCCGTCAGACGGATGTCGACCGCTGCGCGGGCCGACTGGGGCACGCTGTTTATCGCCTCGCCGCCCTCGACGGTCCCGAGGTTGATCGACGGGGTGGTGAACAGATCGCGAGCGGTCGCCTCGCCCATCGTCGGCGCGTAGAACTCCACCGATTCCTCGACGATCGGCGCCAGCTCCGGGCCGATATCGAGGTCGCGCCGGCCGAACCGCTCGCGGAGCGTCTCGACGGCGCCGTAGAGGCGGTCGATCGCGTTCTCGCCGAGGACCGGTCGCGAGCCGTGGGCCGCCTCGCCGCGGGCCTCGAGAGTGAGCCAGATGCTCCCCCGGTCGGCGACGGTCACGGAGTGGCGCCCCAGCTCACAGGTCGGCTCGCCGATGACGCAGGCCGCGGCGTCGAGTACGTCGGCCTCCAGCAGCGCGGGGAGCCCGGCGTCGCCGCCGACCTCCTCGTCGCTGACGAACGCGAACTGCAGCGTGAGCGGCGGCGTGGTCCCCGTCTCCGCGAACGCGGTGATCGCGAACACCATCGCCGCGAGCGCGCCCTTCATGTCCGTCGCCCCGCGGCCGTAGACCCGGTCGTCGACGCGCTCGCCGAGCGGCGCGCGAGCCCACTCGTCGGCGTCGAAGGGAACCGTGTCCAGGTGGCCGTTGTACAGGAGCCGCTCCTCGCGCTCGCCGGGCACGGTCACCAGGAGGTTCGGCTTCGCCGGGTCGACGGTGACTCGCTCGACCTCGACCGCGTGATCGGCGAGACGGTCCTCGATCAGGTCGGCGAGGTCGGTGGTGTCGCCGGGCGGGTTCGACGTGTCCACCGCGAGCAGCTCCAGCGCCAGCTCGACGAGGTCACCGCGGTTGGCCTCGACGTACGCGGTCGGGTCCGACACCGTCTCAGGCCTCCCCCGGCGATCCGCCCCGGCGGTCGTCGCGACGCGAGCGCACCACCCCAGCGACGCCGAACTGGCCGTTCATACGAGTCCGTTGGCACGCGACCGCCTAAAGTATTTCGTAGAACACACAATACTGGTGGCGAGGATCGGCGAGCGCAGTCGTCGCGGTCGCGCGGCCGGCCAGCGGTGGCGGCCGGTCAGTCGGTCGACCGTCGACGCCCGTAGAGTCGGGCGCCGCCGGCGAGCGCGCCGACCGTCAGCGCCGTCACGGCGACCTGCACGAGCGTGCCGCCGGCCGCCGCCGCCGTCCCACCGGCAGCGACGCCGCCCGCGGCCCCCGTCGTCGCCGGGGCGACGAACAGACAGCAGAGGCTGAGGAGTCCGCCGATACCGAGGACCGACCACCGCCTGCCGGTCCGACCGTCCGCGCTCGCGTCCGACGACATCTACTCGGTCGTTGGTGGACGCGCCCGTTGAATCTTTCCCAGCGGCGCGTCGCCGCTCAGCACGCGTCGCCGCTCAGCACGCGTCGCACCGCCGTCGCTGGTAGTACAGCAGGCCGGCGAACGACAGGGCCGAGACCGCGCCCAGCAGCGGCCGGAGCGGGTCGAAGTACGTCATCAGCGCGGACGAACTGAACAGCGCGAGCAGTACCGCGTTGCAGATCGGACAGCCGAACGCGAGGAACCCGCCCGCGAGACCGCCGGCGGCGTACCGGTCGCCGATCGGGTCCTCGGTCAGCGACCGCTGGTAGGTGAAGGCCCCGGCGAACGCGGCCGTCGCGGTCAGGAACAGGTAGTCGGCCGGCGTGCGGGCGACCATGCGGACGTACACCGGGTTCGGGATCAGCCCGGTCGCGACACCGAACAGCAGGAACGCGCCGGCGGCGACGCCCAGACTCCGGAGCAAGCGCCGTCGCGGGCGGTCGGTCATCGCTCGCCCCCGATCGAGCACGTCAGCGGGTCCCCCGTTCGACCGAGGAAAAACAGGAGGAGCGCGATCCCGCCGAGTCGGAGGAGGTTGCCCTGGAACGGCAGCGCCGCCATCGCCCCGACGAAGCCCAGCGCGCCGAGGACGCCGGCGCCGCAGCTCGCACAGCCCGCCGCGAGAACGCCGGGAACCACGCCGAGTATCGTCGACGCGCCCGTCCGCCGGGCGCGCCCGAGGAGCGCGACCGCGTTGGTGACCGCGACGCCGGCCAGGACCGCGTAGGTCGCGACCAGCGCGAGCCCGACCCAGCCGACGGTCAGATACGTCTCCCGCGTGAGCGCGGCCACCGCGTAGAACAGGTCTGTCGGGTCGCTCGCCAGCAACTGGACCGTGAACTCCGGAAACGTGCCGAGGACCAGGACGACGTAGGTGACGGCGGTCACGGCCCCGGCGGCCAGGAGCCGCGCGTTCGACGTGAGCGGATGGACGAGCGCGTCGGGGAGCCGCCCCAGCCACGCAGGGACCGCGGAACCCGCGGGACCGGTCACGCCGCTAGCACCCGGTCGAGCGCGTTCGAGAAGGTGTCCGCCGGGTGCGCGCCGACCAGTTTGCCCGACGCGTCGGCGTCGCGATTGTACAGGACGAAGCTCGGCGTCCCCCGAATGCCGGCCGACTGCGCGACCCCGAGGTTGGTCTCGATGGCGTCGCGGATCGACCCCGCGCTGTCGGCCCGACAGCTGTCGACCGCGTCTGCGGGGACACCCGCCGTCCGCTCGGTGAGGCGAGCGAACGTCTCCTCGTCCGCCCAGTCGGTGCCCGACTCCGACTGGGCCTCGAAAGCCGCCTCGTGCCACCGCCAGAACGCCGCCGGGTCGCTCCCCGCGACCTGGCGCCACACGCACCGGCTCCAGACCGCCGCCGGCATCGAGTACGACCCGATGTTCGGGTACGGCAGGACGACGAGTCTCGCGTCCCCGGTGTCGACGTAGGTCCGTCCGATCTCCGGGAGGGTCTCCGTCTCGAACCGCTTGCAGAAGGGACAGAGGTAGTCGGTCCAGTAGTAGATATCCACCGGCGCCTCGCGCTCGCCCGCGACCGGCCGGCCGCCGAGTTCGGTCCCGAACACCGTCGTCCCCTCGCCGGTGTGGAACGTCTCCGGCGTGTACGCCGACTCACCGGACTCGGACCGGGTCGCGACGTACGCGACACCGCCGCCGAAGAGAGCCGTCGCGCCGCCGGCCGCGATCGCCCGTCGGCGCGTAATCTTGCCCTCTGAATCCATTTGCGGACAAGATCGGTCGAGTCGTTCATCCGTCTTTCGGTCACGCCGGACCGACGCCCGACGACGGGTTCGATCCGGCCGATCCGGACCGTTCGACGCGACTCGCGTGGGCGACGGCCCCGACTCGAACGCGCCGTCTATCGGGAGTCGCCGGGGATCGCACACACCTCGCCGCGGCGAGGCCGACCGTACCGGTCGTCGAACGCCTGGACGAGTCGCCCGACCTGCGCGTACCAGTCGTTGAGCAGGCGCTGCATGTCGTCGGCGATGTCCCCGACCTCCCGGAGGTGGTAGACGTGATAGTAGCCGCCGTCGTCGTAGTTCACCTGTTCTTTCGTCGCGAGGTCCGCCTCGATGAGTCGGGAGATCGACCGGTAGGCCGTCGAGCGCTCACAGCCGAGTCTGTCGGCGACCGCGTCCACGGTCAGTCCGCCGTCCGCGTCGCTCAACAGCCGAAAGACGGCCGTGTCTCGCCCGTTCAACCCGTGGAAACACTCGAGCAGGTCGATACACCTGAGGTCCCGCTGCAGGTAGCCGGCGACGGAGTCGACCATACGCGGAACTAGCAAACAGGACGCCATAAAGCTGTTCCCAAAATTCACAATACTGTACACAACCACATTCCGTCGGACCGGTCGATGCACGCGAGACCCGACGGACGGGGTTCGCCGCCGATCGAGACCGATCGGTCGGCCAATGACGGTCGGACCCGAAAGGGATTTGCCTGAACGGCCCAATACTCCACAGGAATGACGCTCCCGATCGACCCCACACAGATCGACCCCGACGACTTCGGCGAGGCGCAGACGACGCTTGAGATGGACCACGACGAGGCCGTCGAACACGTCCGCGAGGTGTTCACCGACGCCGGGTTCGGCGTTCCCGTGGAGTTCTCGCCGTCGGAGATGCTCAACGAGAAGGTCGACGCGGACCGGGACCCCTACTACGTACTGGGGGCCTGCAACCCGGCGATCGCCGACAAGGCGCTGGACGCGACCGGCGACAAGCTCGGTGCGCTGATGCCCTGCAACGTCGTCGTCTGGGAGGAAGAACCCGGCGTCCAGCGCGTCTACCACGTCTCGATCATGCGCATCGCGCGACTGCTCGGGATGGCCGACGACGCGGAGGCGATGGACGAGATCGTCGCCGAAACCGGCGAGCTCGTCGACGAGGCCTTCGAGAACCTCGGCTGAACGCCCGGGCCACCGCGGCCGGATCCACCGCCCGGCGCCCGCCCGCGGACGCGGCGACGCGGCGGCCAGCCCGAACCCCTCCACCGGTTTCGCACAGTTGCCGATCGTGAAGTCGTACGCACATTTATATGCGAGCGGCGTGCGACGGTGGAGATACGATGCGTCCCCGAAACGCCCTCCCCTCCGTTAGCCCCAGCCCTGGCCGTCTCCGCCGGGCGCTCCGTCGCGCCGGCGCCGCGGCCCGAACGCTCCGCCCGAGATCCGTCCGCGAGGCGGCCGACGCGACGGCGTACGTCGGCCTCGTCGCCGCCGTCGTCGTCGCCGGGTATCTCCAGGGCGGCATGACCGTCGTCGTCGCGGTCCCGACCGTCCTCGGACTCGGGCTCGGCAGTGTCGTCGTCGTCCAGGCAGTGATGGCCTGTTTCACCGTCTCCGGCATGTTCGGCTGCTCGGCGCTCGCGCTGTTCGGCCAGCGCGCCGCCGAGTCGACCGACCGCCGCCCGGCGACCGGCCCGGCCGTCACCGCCGTCGTCCCCGTCCACCGCGACGCCGCCGTCCTCGACCGGAGCGTCGAGAGCCTGCTCGACGGCCGCTACGAGGACCTGCGAGTGGTCGTCGTCGCCGAACCGGACGACGAGCCCTCCATCGCACGCGCCCGCGAGTACGCCGCCCGCGAGGAACGCGTCGACCTGCTGGTCAACACCCGCTACCCCGGCAGCAAGGCCGGGGCCGTCAACTACGCCGCCGAGGCCACCGACTCGCCGTACCTCGCCGTCTTCGACGCCGACGAGCGGGTCGACCCGCGGTTCGTCTCCACGGCCGTCGCCCGGCTCGAGGACTGCGACGTGGTCCAGGGCCGAACCGTCCCCGAGCCCGACGGGCTCGTCGAGACGGTCGCCTACTACGAGTCGGTCGTGCTGGGGGACCTGAGCCAGCGGCTGCTCACGCTCGTCACCGACTTCACGATGGCCGCCAGTCGCACCGTCGTGATGCGCCGGTCGGCCTTCGAAGCCGTCGACGGGTACGACCCCGCGATGCTCACCGAGGACTACGCCTTCGCCTTCGACTGCTACGAGGCCGACCTCGACGTGGTCGAACTGCTCTCGCAGACCTCGACCATCGAGGGCGCCCACTCGGTCGCCGACTGGTGGGGCCAGCGCAAGCGCTGGATGACCGGCTACGCACAGACGCTCCACGACCTCCTGACCGAGTGCCGCTCCCCGCGCACCTACCGGACGCTGCTCGCCCCGCTGCTCTGTGCGGGCTCGGTGCTGGGCAACGTCTTCATGCTCTCGCTGGTCTCGAAGGCCGCCGTCCTCGTCGCCAGCGGGGCGGCGACCTGGCTCGCGCTCCCCGTCGCGACGCTGGCCGGCGCCGCCCTGGCGCTTCGGGTCAGCGACGCCCGACGCGGCCGCGTCGACCGCGTCGGCCTCGGCTGGCTCGCGACGCCGCTCGTCCTCCCGCTGTACAGCCTCGTCGGCATCCGCGCCGCCGTCGCCTACCTGTTCACCTGGGACGGCGAGTGGTACAGCGTCGCCAAGGGAGTCTGAGCGCGGTCGTCGGGACCCGACGCCGTCCGGCTTCCCGTCGCGTGTCTCGGGCCGTGACCCGAGACAGTCACGACTCGGTCTGCGCCTCTTTCCGGCCGGTCAGCCGCGCGGGAACCAGGCGGAAGTCCCTGAACGTGACGTCATCGCGCGGGCGCTCGAAGATATCGACGTTCGGGATCTCGACCGCCCACATCCCCTGAATCGCGAGCGACTCCGTCGGCAGGTCGGTCACTTCCTCGAGGGTGCCCGTGGCGACGACGCTCCGCCACCCGTCGTCCGTCTGGGCGTGCGATGCGAACGAGACCGGCTCGTCGACGGCGTCCGCTTTCGAACTGTCGGGCGGGAAGGCGAGTTTGAAGTAAAACTGTCCGAGCGACCCGTCGTACCCGTACGAGACCGGCAGTAAGAACGGCGGCTCGTCGGGTGCCGTCGAGAACGAGATGACGCCCGTCCCGCCGCGCCCGAGGAACTCGTCACGCTCGTCCTCGCTCATCTGCACCCATCGAAGACCTTGCATACGAGCCCTTCTCTACCGGCGCTGAAACCCGTTGGGAGTCCGAATAGTAACCGTTGCGAACTGGGACTGATCGGGGGAGAGAAGGTCGTCGATCGGCCACAGAATCGGGCGCAAGCGATCGGCTTCTCGGGCGCTTCGCGCGGTCCGTTCGCCGACCGCGAGTCGCGGCGGACCGGGCCAGGCGAGTCGGCCAGTGACCGTCTGTCCAGCGCCCGCCCGTCCGGTCCCAGAGGTTGAGAATCTCGACACGGCTTATCCGCACGCTGGGGCAACGTCGGTGTATGGCGACGCGAGAACTCGAATCCAAGGTGTTCGGTTGGGACGTTGAGTTCACGTACTCGGAGACGTGGATAGGCTACGCGCTGTTCGCGCTGCGGCTCATCATGGGCTGGACGTTCTTCTACGCGGGGATCACGAAGGTCGTGAATCCCGAGTGGAGCGCCCGCGGGTTCCTGCTGTACGGGATCCCCGATGGGAACCCGCTGACCGGGCTGTGGACGGTGATGGGCAACGACTGGGCCTGGCTGCTGACGCCGCTGAACCAGGTCGGGCTCACTCTCGTCGGCCTCGCGCTGATCCTGGGGGCGTTCGTCCGGTTCAGCGCCTTCTGGGGCGCCACCATGATGCTGTTCTACTGGGCGGCCTCCTACCCGTTCGACAACGCCCTGCTCATCGACGACCACATGGTGTACGTGTTCCTGCTGTTCGGCCTCGGCGCGTTCGGTGCCGGCCGGATCCTCGGGCTCGACGCCCGCATCGAACAGCTCGATATCGTCGAACAGTACCCCCAGCTCCGACTGTTCCTCGGGTAAGTCCGTCTCACGGGTCGAGGCGGCGTCCGACCTCTCCTCTCGCGCCGGCCGCTCGCGTGAGTCGGCGGCGCCCCGCCCCGGCGACCACGAGTCGTGGCCACAGTTCACCTCATAAGTCTTGCCGTGTCCACCGCCAGCGTGGAAGCTGGCACAGACGTATTCGGGGGAGCCGCGAACGGACACACATGGACGACGAGAACGGAGTATCCAGCGATCTGAAAGAGACGCTCCAGCGCCACCGCCGCGGCAGCGGCTCGGACGGAAACCTGGTGTTGAGCGACAAGGAGGGGTACGTCGGCGACGAGATCACGCTGAAGGGACGCAACTTCCCCGCCGGCCAGGAGTACGAACTGCTGTGGAACTCGACGGAGGGCCGGTGGGGCGTCCTCGAAGGGAACGAAATCGTCGGCCCGCAGTACCAGCCGCGAACCGACCAGATCGCGACCGTCAGGACCGACGCCGACGGCGCCTTCGACGAGACGTGGACGGTGCCGAAAGACTACGGCGGTGCCCACCGGGTCCAGGTCGAGGACGGCGACGGCAACGTCGTCGCGCGCGACGAGTTCTCGATCACCCCCCACTTCGAGATCGACCGCACCGAGGCGCCGCTGGGCGAGGCGTTCACGATCACCGGCTACGGCATCGGCCCGAACGTCGTCACGAACAACTACCAGGTCTCCTGGGACAACGGCAACGTCGGGTTCATGACGGGCGTGATGAACCGCGGGACCGGCACCGCGGAGATCCGAGCGGTCGGCCCGCCCGGCGAACACGTCATCCAGGTGTGGCGCAACTACAAGGGCGTCCCCTACCTCCAGAACAACACCCAGTCGCCGTACGGCCCGGTCGCCGGCGGCCGCCAGTCCGTCTGGACCGTCGAGGTGACCGAGCCCGACGACGACCCCCGGACCGCCTGGGTCGACCCGCTGCTCGACGAGCAGCCCATGAGCGTCCACTACCCCGAGATCGACGCCGACAGCGAGGCCGAACTGGAGATCTCCCCGCCCTCCGGCCAGGCCGGCACCACCGCCGTGATCACCGGCCGGAACTTCCCGGCCGAGTCCGAGGTCGACCTGATCTGGTACCGCCACGAGGGCCACCGCGTCAAGGGGATCCCGATCACGCCCGAGCCCAAGCCGGACGTGCTCCCGACCGTCGAGACCGATTCGGAGGGCGGCTTCCAGACGGAGATCGCCATCCCCCGCGCCGAGGGGTCGACCCGGCCGATCACCGCCGCCGTCGACGGCCGCGAGGTCGCCGTGACGGGGTTCATGATGCAACCGTCCATCGAGACGTTCGCGCCCGTCCGCGGCCCCGTCGGCACGGAGATCGACATCGAGCTGTCGGGGATCGGGTGGACCATCTACGAGAACGCCCCCTTCTTCGTCTACGACAACACGCCGCTGGGCTACGTCTGTGGCACCGCCGGCGACGACAAGGAGGGCACCGTCCACGCCCGGATCCGCGCGGCCGGCGAGCCGGGCTGGCACTTCCTCGACATCTACCCCAGCCTCTTCGACATGCAGGAGGAGAAACCGGTCTTCGAGGTGCGCCCGCACCTCTCGTATCTCGACAACCACCCCGTCCGGCCGCTACCGGCGCTGCACATGGCCTTCGAGGTCACCGAGTGACCGACCTCCGGTTACCACGAGGTGGGAACCGGCGGTGAACCTACTTGCAACGGGTCGGTATGCCCGGACATGAGCAACGAGACGGGCGTTTCGTCCGACGTCGAGGCGACCCTCGGGCGCCACCGCCGCGGCAGCGGCTCGGACGGGAACCTGGTGTTGAGCGACAAGGAGGGGTACGTCGGCGACGAGATCACGCTGAAGGGACGCAACTTCCCCGCCGGCCAGGAGTACGAACTGCTGTGGCACTCGACGGAGGGACAGTGGGGCGTCCTCGAAGCCAACGAGGTCGTCGGTCCGCAGTATCGGCCGCGAACGGACACGATCACGACCGTTGAGACGAACGAGGCGGGCGAGTTCGACGAGGTGTGGACGGTCCCGGAAGACTACGGCGGCGCCCACCGGGTCCGGATTCGGGACGACGGCGGGGAGACGGTCGCCCAGTCGGAGTTCACAATCACCCCCCACTTCGAGATCGACCGGACGGAGGCGCCGCTGGGCGAGGCGTTCACGATCACCGGCTACGGCATCGGCCCGAGTTACGTCACGAACAACTACCAGATCGCCTGGGACAACGGGTTCGTCGGGTTCGTCACGGGCGTGATGAACCGTGGGACGGCCACCGCGGAGATCCGAGCGGTCGGCCCGCCCGGCGAACACGTGATCCAGGTCTGGCGCAACTACCGCGGGGTGCCGTACCTGCAGAACAACACCCAGTCGCCGTTCGGTCCGGTCGCTGGCGAGCGGCGGTCCCGGTGGAAAGTTGCGGTGACCGAGCCCGACGACGACCCCCGGACCGCCTGGGTCGACCCGCTGCTGGACGAACAGCCGATCGAGACGCACTACCCGGATATCGACGCCGACACGGACGCCGAACTGGCGGTCTCGCCGAGCTCGGGGCAGGCGGGGACGACCGCCGTGCTCACCGGGCGGAACTTCCCGGCCGAGACGGAGGTCGAGTTGATCTGGTACCGCCACGAGGGCCACCGCGTCAAGGGGATCCCGATCACGCCCGAACCCAAGCCCGACCTGCTCCCGACCGTCGAGACCGACCCCGACGGGCGCTTCGAGTGCGAACTCGATATCCCGGCCGAGGAGGGGTCGACCCGCCCGATCACCGCCGCCGTCGACGGCCGCGAGGTCGCCGTGACGGGCTTCATGATGCAGCCGGACGTTCACTCGGTATCGCCGACGAGCGGTCCGGTGGACACCACCATCGAGATCGAGCTCTCGGGGGTCGGGTGGACGACCTACGAGAACCAGCCGTTCTTCGTCTACGACAACACGCCGCTGGGGTTCGTCTGCGGGACCAGCGACGAGGACAAACAGGGGATCGTCCGCGTGGAGATCCCGGCGACGGGCGAGCCGGGGTGGCACTTCGTCGACATCTACCCCGCGATCTCCCACATGGACGAAGACGAGCCGGAGTTCGAGGTCTGGCCCCACCTCTCGTATCTCGACAACCACCCCGTCCGGCCGCTGCCGGCGCTACACGTGGCCTTCGAGGTCACGGAGGAGTGAGATGGCACTTCAGCTCTCCCTCGCCGTCCACCCCTACGCCTGGACCCAGCCCCTGCGCGACGGCCGCGTCGAACCCGAGGGGATCGAACTGTCGGCGGTCAACTACCCCAACCCCGTCCGGTTCTCCCGGATGGTTCGGGACCTGGAGTTCGACGCCTGCGAGCTGTCGATGGGCACCTACCTCGCCACCCGCCGCGACGCCGACCGGTTCCCGTTCACGGCGATCCCCATCTTCCCGTTCCGGAAGTTCCGCCACGCGTACATGTACGTCCGCGAGGGCGCGGGGATCGATTCGGTCGCGGATCTGGCGGGCGCCCGCGTCGGCATCGTCAACTGGCAGACCACGACGGGGATCTGGCAACGGGGCACCCTCGCCGACCGCCACGGCCTCGATCTCGGGTCGGTCGAGTGGGTCGCGGGCGGCTCGGAGATCGTCGACATCGACGTGCCCGAGCGGTTCGACGTCGAGTACGTCGGCCACCAGGGGTCGACGATCGGCCTGTTGGAGGACATGATCGAGCGCGGCGAGATCGACGCGATCTTCCACCCGGTCGACTCGGGAGTCGCCAACGCCCGCCGGCTGTTCGACGACGCGAAGGCCGTCGAGCAGACCTACTACCGCGAGACCGGGATCTTCCCGATCATGCACGCGATCGTCGTCCGCGACGAGATTCTGGAGAATCATCCCTGGGTCGTCCAGCCGCTGTACGACGCCTTCGAACGCGCCAAAGAGATCGGCCTGACGGCGCTGGAGCGGCCGCGCGAACTCCCGCTCGTGTGGGCGGACGTGTACGCCGACGAACAGCGGGCGGTGCTGGGCGAGGACCCCTGGGCGTACGGCCTCACCGAGGACAACGTCACCGCCGTCGAGACGCTCGCCGAATACGCCCACGACCAGGGCGTCGCCGCCGAGCGCTACGACGCCGGCGAGCTGTTCGCGACCGACCACCTCGACACGGAGTACTACGCTTAGCCCGTCCGGCGCGGCCCGGGGCGGCCGGCGCCGAGCATCCCGCTCCGGGTCGACGGCGCTCCCACTCGGCGGGATTCCCCGTCGGGCGTTTATGTCGGTCGCACCGACGCTTCGAGTATGGAGTTCGAGGGAACCGAGACCGTCCCGGTCGAGCGGTCGGCGGCCTGGGACCGGATCACCGACCCGGCCGTCTTGACCGCCTGCGTCATGGGCGCCGAGGAGATCACGCGGGTGACCGAGGACCGCTACGAGGGGGAGATCCGCCAGCGGATCACCGGGATCGACGTGGCGCTGTCGGGCGAAGTCCGGATCGAGGAGCGCGACCGACCCGAGTGGCTCCGCTTCACCGGCACCGGAACGGACTCGCGGACCGGGAGTCGCATGGACGCCGACGTGACGGTGACGCTGGCCGACGAGGGCGGGGCGACCGGACTGGTCTACGACGTGGACGTGACCTTCACCGGCCGCCTCGCGACGATGGGGTCGCGAGTGCTCCGCCGACAGGTCCGCGCCAACGTCGAGACGTACTTCGAGAACCTCGTCGACCGCCTGGAGGCCCGCGCGTGACTACCGGGCGCTCCGACGACGGCGGGGACGAACACGCCGTCGGCACGTCGACCCGCCGCAAAGACGCCCGCGCGAAAGTCCGCGGGCGGGCCCGCTACGCGACCGACGTGGACCACCCGGACGCGCTCGTCGCGGGCGTCCTCCGCTCGCAGGTCCCCCACGCCGCGATCGCGGGGCTCGACACCGGCGCCGCCGAAGCGATGGCCGACGTGGCCGCCGTGCTCCCCCGGTGGGACCTGCCGGGCGGGTTCGACGACCGCGTCCGCCACTACGGAGACGCCGTCGCCGCCGTCGCCGCCGAGACGCCGGAAGCAGTCGACGCCGCGCTGGACGCCATCGAGTACGATCTGGATCCACTGGAGTCCGTCCACGACCCCCGCGAGAGCGTCCGCGCCGACGCCCCCGTGGTGCAGGACGACCCCGCGTTCGGCCAGCCCGACCGCCACCCCCTGCGCGTCGACGACCCCGACTACGTCCGCAACGTCGACGACTATCACGCGCTGGAACTGGGCGACCCCGAGGCCGCGTTCGCGGCCGCCGACCACGTCCACGAGGCGAGCTACCGGACGCCGCGTGTCACCCACTGCAACCTCGACCGCCACTGCGCGGTCGCCGAGTGGCGCGGCGACACCCTCCGCGTGACCGCGACGCTCGGCAACCGTGGCCACGCCGAGGAGACGCTCGAACGGCTGTTCGGCGACTGCGACGTCGAGATCGAACGCCCCCCGACCGCCGGGTCCAGCTTCGGCGGGCGGTCGCTCACGAAGCTCACCCTCGAACCGGTCGCCGCCGCGCTGGCCCGGGCGACCGACCGACCCGTCCGTCTCGAGTTCGACCGCGAGACGGAGTTCTCGGCCGCCGAGTCGCGCCACGCGACCCACCTCGACCTGAAGGCGGGGGCGACCGACGACGGCCGGCTCACCGCGCTCGCGGTCGACGCCGTCGCCGATACGGGACCGTACCCCAACGGCGTCGGCCACGTCGTCCTGAGCGCCTGTCGCGGCCGGCCGCTGGACACCTACGCCGTCGACAACTACCGCTTCGAGGGCGTCTCCGCCTTTACCAACAACCCGCCAGCCGGCGAGTACCGCGGCATCGGCGTCACGCAGATCACCTGGGCGCTGGAGTCTCACGTCGACGAACTCGCCCGCCGAGCGGGGTTCGACCCGCTGGAGTTCCGGCGGCGCAACTGGGTCGCCGAGGGTGACGACCGGCCCCACGCAGACGCCCCGGTGAGCAGTTGCGGTCTCCGCGACTGTCTCGACCGCGGCCGGGCGCGGTTCGAAGCGTTGCGGACCGGTCCCGACTCCGGCGACGGCGACACCGTCTACGGCCGGGGCGTCGCCGCGGGCGGGCAGATCACGACGCCCGCCGCCGGGAAGAACGACGACTACGCCGAGGCGCGGCTGACCTTCGCACCCGACGGCTCGCTGGTCGTCCGCACCGGCGCGATCGACGTGGGCCAGGGTGCGGCGACGGCGCTCGCCCAGATCGCCGCCGAAGCGACCGGGATCACCCTCGACCGAGTGACCGTCGAAGGCTACGACCCCGACGACGCCGTCGACGACAAGTACGGCTCGATCGCCAACCGGACGACGTACCTGATCGGCGCGGCGATCCGCGACGGCGCCGACGGGCTCGGCGAACGCCTGCGCGCTCGCGCGGCCGACCGCCTCGATGCGCCGGCGGACGGCCTGACGGTCCGCGACGACCGAATCGAGGCGTCCGATGGAACCGGCGTCGCGGTAGAGGCGCTCGTCGACGACGCCGTCGTCGCGACCGGGCGCGCGGAGACCGACACGGCGCCGCTTTCCTACGGCGTCCACTTCGCCGAGGTGGCCGTCGACACCGGGACCGGCGCGGTCGACGTGACCGCCTACGTCGGCGCCCAGGACGTGGGCTACGCTATCAACCCGACGCTCGTCGAGGGGCAGATCGAGGGCGCCGTCCAGCACGGGATCGAGTTCGCGCTCACCTCGGAGATGCGACTGGAGCGCGGCGTCCCGACGAACGCGACCCTCGCCGAGTACCCCGTGAGTTCGCCCGCCGAGATGCCCGACCGCCTGGCCTGCGAGATGATCGAGTCCGCAGAGGAATCGGGGCCGTACGGCGCGAAAGGCGTCGGGACGCCGTCGATCACGCCCGTCGCGCCCGCGATCACCAACGCGGTCCGGGACGCCGTCGGCGAGCGCTTCACCGCGGCGCCCGTCCGCGACGAGGACGTGTTGTTCGCACTCGACGGCGGTGCCGACGGTGACGGAGGTGTAGCCGGTGACTGAGCGGGCCGCCGACGCGACCGGTCGCTCGGAAGCCGACTACGACCGGCCGGAGACGGTCGAAGCGGCGTGTCGGCGACTCCGGGACGCCGACGGCCGCGCCCGAGTGGTCGCCGGCGGGCAGACGCTGATGCCGCTGGTCCGACAGGGACTGGTCGACGCCGACGCGTTCGTCGACGTGAGCGCGATCCCGGCGCTGTCGGGCGTCGCGAGCGAGGACGGCCGCGCGACGATCGGCGCGACGACGACCTACGCCGAACTGGCCGACCACGAGTTGAGCGACCGCGTCGCCGCGCTGGGCGAGGCGTGCGCCGTCGTCGCCGACCGGCAGGTCCGGAGCCTCGGGACCGTCGGCGGCGCCGTCGCGCACGGCGACCCGAGCTTCGACCTGCTCGCGCCGCTGCGGGCGCTCGACGCCGAGGTGCGACTGGCGAGCCCGGAGGGGCGCCGGCGCGTTCCGCTCGATGCGTTCCTCGTCGGCCACCTCCGCACGGACCGTCGCGAGGACGAACTCGTGACCGGCGTGACGGTCGAGCGCCGCGAGCCCGACCGCACGGGGTCGGCCTACGAGCGCCACGCCGCCGTCGAGTCGGGCCGGGCGACCGCCGGCGTCGCCGCGCGGGTGACTCTCGCCGACGGTGCGTTCGAGACGGTCCGCGTCGCCTGTTCGGGGGTCGCGGACACGCCTGCCCGCGCGCACGCGATCGAAAACGTACTGGCCGGCGAGGCGGCCACCGCCGAAGTCGTCGCGGCCGCGAGCGAGCACGTGGACGAGGCCATCGACCCGATCGACGACGAGGCTGGGTCGGCGGCGTACAAGCGGCGGCTGGCCGCGACGCTCGCCGAGCGGAGTCTGCTGACCGCCGTCGACCGCGCGGAGGGACCGCCGTGAAGGTCTCCTTCGAACTCGACGGCGAGGCGCTGACCGTCGAGACGCCGCCGGACCGCTCGCTGCGCGAGGTGCTCCGCGAGGACTGCGACGCCCGGAGCGTCAAGGCCGGCTGCGACGGCGGTCGCTGCGGCGCCTGTACCGTCCTGCTCGACGGCGTCGCGGTGAAGGCCTGTCTCGTCATGGCGGCGAAGGTCGACGGCCGGTCGGTCACCACCGTCGAGGGGGTCGCCGACGGGAGCCTCGGCCGCGAGGTGCAGGACGCCTTCGAGGAGCACGCCGCCCTGCAGTGTGGCTACTGCACGCCGGGGGTCGTGCTGTCGGCGCTCGCCTATCTCGACGACGACCCCGACGCCGACCGCGAGTCCCTCCGGGCGGCGCTGTCGGGCAACGTCTGTCGCTGCACCGGCTACGAGAAGATCCTCGACGCCGTCGAAGCGGTCGCCGAGCGGCGTGGCGAGCAGGCGTGACGGGGGCGTTCGGCCGCTTAAGCGTTGGGTCGAGTCCCGGCGAACGGGGATTTCGACCGCGCTTACGGCCGCGACGCGAGACGGGTCCGGTATGGCACTCGATCTCTCGATCGCCTGCTGGACCCGCGACCTGACGCGGTCGCTGCTGACGGGCGCGGTCGAGCCCGACGGCGTCGACGCGACCGTCATCGCCGAGTACCCGCCGCGGCGCCACCGCCGTTTCTTCGAGCGCGGCGACTTCGACGTGTGCGAGGTGTCGCTGGCGTCGTACCTCTCCTCTCGGGAGCGCCCCGAGGAGTACCCCTTCACCGCGATCCCGGTCTTCCCGTGCAAGAAGTTCCCCCAGTCGTTCTGTTACCGGCGGACCGACGCCGGCATCGACGATCCGTCTGACCTGGCGGGCGAGCGGGTGGGCGTCCAGTCCTGGCAGACCACCCGCGACGTGTGGATGCGCGGTATCGCCCGCGAGCGCTACGGGCTCGACCTCTCCGAGGTGACCTGGTACCGGCGCAAGGAGGACGACGTGCCCGTCTCGATCCCCGACCGCTTCGACATCCGGACGGTGCCGGGCGAGCAGGGCGGCGAGGCGATGGTCGACCCCGACGACCTGCGGGCGATGTTCTTCGACGGCGACCTGGTCGCCGCCATGGAGCCGGCCAACGCCATGTTCCACAGCGTCGTCGAGTCCGACGACGCCGCGCTCATGTTCGACGACCCCGTCGAGACCGAACGCGAGTACTACCGCGACACCGGGATCCACCCGATCATGCACACCGTGGCCGTCCGCGACGAACTCCTCGAGGACCACCCCTGGCTCGCCGTCTCGCTGTTCGACGCGTTCTGCGAGGCCCGCGACGACGCGCTGGAAGCCAACCTGAGCCCCAGCACGCACACGACCAACACCTGGGCGCACCTCCACCTCGTCGAACAGGACCGGATCCTCGGCGAAGACGCCTGGGAGTACGGCCTCACCGACCGTACCGTCCCCGAGCTGGAGAAGTTCCAGGCGTACGCCGACCACCAGGGGCTGATCCCCGACCCGTACGACCTCGACGAACTGTTCGTCGACTGCTCGGTCGCGCGGACCTGAGACGGAGTATCACGTGTCCCGGTTCGACGCCGGTCAGGACTCGGCCTCGTAGACCTGCATGGCCTTGGGCTGGAACTGGAGGTTGATCTCGTCGCCGCGGTCGAACTGCCGGTAGCTGTCGGTGTGGACGACCAGCGTCGCGTCGGTGTCGTCGATCTGGACCGTCAGCTCGTAGCGGTCGCCGATGATCCCCTCGGCGACGACCGTCCCGGACAGTTCGATGCGCCCGTCGACCCCGTCGGCGAACTGACCGATCTTGACGTCGTCCGGCCGGAGGAAACACGCCACCTCTTCGGTCTCGCCGCCGTTTCCCACGTAGTCGACGTTGCCGAGCGGGAAGTCGACGAACGGCGTCCGGACGATCCGGTCGCCGTCGCCGTTCGATTCGGCCGTCCCGGTGAAGCGGTTGCGGACGCCGACGAACTGGCGGGTGAAGGGCGACTCGGGCCGCCGGTACAGCGACTCGGGGTCGCCGCGCTCGACGACCCGCCCGTCGTTCATCACGAGCACCCGGTCGGCCAGGTAGAAGGCCTCCTGCTGGTCGTGAGTCACGTACAGCACGCTGAGCCCGAGTTCGTGTTGGAGCCGCTGGAGCTCGTAGCGCATGTGCTTGCGGAGCTCCTTGTCGAGGTTGCTCAGCGGCTCGTCCAGCAACAGCAGGCCGGGGTCGTGGACGATGGCCCGGGCGAGCGCCGTCCGCTGTTTCTGGCCGCCGCTGAGGTCGGTCGCCGGCGACTCGGCGAGCTCGCCGATCTCCATCAGCTCGAGCACCTCCGCGACCCGCTCGTCGTACTCGTCGCTCGGCACGTCCGTCGCGTGTTTCAGCGGGAAGACGACGTTCTCGGAGACGGTCTTGTGGGGCCAGATCGCGTAGTTCTGGTAGACCATCCCCAGGTCCCGCCGCTCGGGCGGCAGCGACGTGGTCCCGTCGAAGACGGGCTCGCCGTCGATGGCGATCTCGCCGCCGTCGGGGGTCTCGACGCCGGCGACGCACCGGAGGACCGTCGTCTTGCCGCAGCCGCTCGGACCCAGCAAGGCGACGATCTCGTCGGCCCCGACCGTCACGTCGACCCCCGAGAGGTGGAACTCGCTGCCGAACCCCTTCTGCAGGTCCCGTACCGTCAGCCGCGTTTCGGTGTCCATAGCTGTGGTCGTGTCCCCGGTAGGCCGCCGACTCCGCGTCGACGGCCCACCGCTCGTCTCGCTTCGAGCTACCGCTCGCAGGCATTTACCCCTACCGCGGATTTCTACGCCGTGGGAACTGCGCGCCCGGTGCGGTCCCGACCGGCGCGGCGGCGCCAGCGGTGTCGGCGCGAGCGTCGCCCTCAGTGCTGGCCGAGTTCGTAGAAGGTGATCCCGCAGACTCGCATCGCGAGCACGAAGAGCACGGTCAGGCCGATAAAGACCGTCGAGATGGCGGCGACGAGCGACAGTGCCGGCTCGTACATGTACAGCTGGAACAGCTCGACGGGGATCACCACCGTGTCCGAGGAGTAGGTCATCCACGGGATCGACAGCAGCTGGAACACGTGGACGGCCAGGAAGAACCAGAGGACGACCGCCGTGTTGCGGAACAGCGGGAGGAAGACCTCCCGTAGCTGGCGGAGCCAGGAGGCGCCGGCGACCCGCGCGGCCTCCTCCAGCACCGAGTGGATCTGGACGACGTTCCCGACCGCGATGCGCGAGGAGACGGGGAGGAAGACGATGACCGAGCCCAGCGCGATGATTGCGAGCGTCCCGTAGAGGGTGACGCCCGGGAGCTTGCCGAGCCAGAGGCTCAGGAAGATGAGGCCGGCGCCGGTGATGATCCCGGGCACCGCCAACGGCGTGAGCGTCAGGAAGTCCACCGCGCCGCGAAAGCGCCCGTCGGTCCGCTCGGTGTAGTAGGCCGCCCCGACGACGAGGACCGTCCCCAGCGTCGCCGCGCCGACCGCCACCAGGACGCTGTTGGCGAACGCCTCGCGCAGCCCGGAACTCGTGACCGCCGTGACGTAGTGCTCGAGCGAGAGCCCCGAGAGCCGGACGTGGCCCGTCCACGTCGAGTGTAGCGACGTGAGCGCCATCGCGAGGATCGGCAGGATCCACACGAGGGCGACCACGCCCCACAGCCCGCCCGCGAGCGGCCACCGCCACCGCCCCAGGTCCCAGGTCCGTCGGCGACCGCTCTGCCCGGTCAGCGTCATGAACTCCCGCTTCCGGCTCGTCACCTGCCGGTAGTAGTAGACGAGGACGCCCGTCGCGAGCAGCAGGCTACACGACAGCGCGGCGGCCTCGCCGTAGGCCGGCGGGAACCGCGAGTTGATCGCCGAGCCGATCACCGTCGAGTACACGTCGAACCCGTGGCGCGAGCCCAGCACCGAGACGATGGCGAACTCCCCCATGCCGTAGAGGAAGACGGTGATCACCGCCGAGAGCAGCGCCGGCTTGACCAGCGGGAGCGTGACCGACCGCAGCGTCTGGGGGACGCTCGCCCCGTGGATCCGGCTCACCTCCTCGAACGACGCGTCCATGTCCTGCAGCGCGGGCACCGTCAGGAGATACGCCGTCGAGACGACGTTGACGCCCGCGACGAACGCGACCCCCCACGGGGTGAACAGGCCGAGCGAGATCGACCCCAGGCCGAGCGCCTCGGCGACGGCGACCGAGACGAGCCCGTTCTGTGGCCCGTAGGCGGTGATGTACATGATCCCGAAGACGTACCCCGGGATCGCCTGGCCGGACAGCAGGACCAGCTCCAGCCCGCCCTTCGTCGGGAGGTTCGTCCGCACGAACAGCCAGGCCAGCGTCAGCCCGAGCGCGACGCCGGTGACCGTCATCCCCACCGCGACGACGAGGGTGTTCGCCAGCAGCGTCGGCACGTCGAAAAAGCCCTCGCGGTACACCGCGACGAAGTGGTCGAGCGTGAACGCGCCGCCGATCTCGCCGGGATACCCCGACCAGACGCTCGTCCACAGGAGGAAGACGAGCGGTACCAGCGTCAGGACGGCGACCCCCGCGACGACCGTCCCGAGGACGAGGCGCTTGGTCGAAACCCGGCGGTCGGCGAGCCCGTCGACGCCGTCTCTGAACGCGGCGGCCACCTCGTCGCGGACGCTCATCGCTCGCCTCCGCGCGCGGTCGAGGGGTCGGTGCTGTCCATGGATATCGGTGACGGTGAGACCGCCGTCGAGCCGTGGTGGTTCGGTCGGACCGGGTCGGCCGTCGCCGGGACCCGCATCGGGGACATCAACTGTCGGCTACGGCTTGAACATCCCGGTGTCGACGGCTTTCTGCCCGAGCGTGGAGTACTCCGCGGACTCCCAGAACCCGATCGGGAACAGGTTCGCGTTCAGGCGCCGCTTCGTGTAGGGGTCGATGTCGATCCCCGAGAGATCCAGATCCGTCCGGACGGGCACCTGGTCGGTCACGTCGGTCAGGATCCGCCGCTGGACCGGCTTCTCCAGCATCGCGCTGACGAAGTAGCGGGCGACCCACGGGTGCGGTGCCTCCCGGTTGATGCTCAGCCCCCCTTCCGTGGCGTTGCTCTTGGCGGGGTCGGTGAAGATGCCATCCACCGCCAGGTCCTCGTTCTTGACGAACGGGGCGGCCGCCCACGGCCAGTTGTACAGCATCATCGCGGCGTTGCCCTTCCCGACCTCGCGCATCCCCGCCGAGTGGGAGTTGACCCCGACCACTTCGAACCGATCCATCAGGCTCCGGATCCACTCCATCTCGCCCATGTCCGTCTGTGCGGCGTGATACCTGGTGATCCAGCCGATCATCCCGGAGCTGACGTAGCCGGAGAAGGCCACTTCGAGCCCCTCGTACTGGTCGTCGAACAGGTCGTTGTACGTCTCCGGGTAGTCCAGCCCCTGTTCCTCGAAGATCTGCGTGCTGACCGGGAGGACGATGCCGGCGCCGCCGTTGAACCCCGACACCAGGAACGGGAGCACCCGCTTCTCGGGCAGGGCGTCGGCGAACCAGAAGTTCTCGTCGATGCCCCACTCGAACCACTCCTTGGCGTAGGCGCGTCCCTCCTCCTGGCCCTTCTGTTTGATCCGGTCGCGGAGGTTCGACGCGACGCTGATCACGTCGGCCTTGTCCTCGCCGGCCTGGCGCTCCTGGAGGAGCCGCTGGGAGACGGCCGCGCCGTCACTGGCGAACACCGTCGCTTCGATGCTCGTCCCGAACTCGTCGTTGATCACGTCGATGAGGTCGTACCACTGCTGGGAGTCGCCCGTCCCCGCGTAGATGGTGACTTCGGCCCCGTCGTCGACGTAGTCGGCGAGTTGCTCGGTCGTCCACGGCGCCTCGGGCTCGCCGGCCGACGACGCGGTTCCGCCGGCCGTCGTCCCGTCTCCGGTGCTCGCCGTCCCGTCACCGGCGCTCGTCGACTGTCCACCCGCCTCGGGCGTCGAGGTCGCCGGCGAATCGGACCCGAGACACCCCACCAGCGAGGCCGCCGAGACCGCCGCTCCCGTCGCGAGAAACGCCCGTCGCGAGGGAAGCCCGGCCCGACGGCGCCCTCGTTCTCGCCGCTCGCTCTCCGTTTCACTGTCGGCTGAACGCTGTCCCGTCATATACGGGTAGCTACCCCGCGTACGGATAAACGGGTAGTGGAGATTGTTACTCGCTGGGAAGCGGCCGATCGAACGTTGACGTGAATACGGGGGTCGGTGATGAGAACGTTGACGTGAAATCGGCGTCGGAACGTTGACGTGAAATCGGCGTCGGAACGTTGACGTGAATATTCTTGTGGGAGGGCCACCAACGACTACCCATGCGAGGACCGACAGAGAAGGCGCCGGACCCGGTCGTCTCGCCGCTGTTCGTCAACGCCATCCACGAGGAGTTGCGGGCCTACGGCGGGGAGCGGGTCGGCGACCCGCGACCGTGTCCGGGCTGCGGATCGACCGAGCGCCGGAAGAACGGCTCCCAGCGCGAGCCGAAGACGGTCGCGCGGCTCGTCACCGACGACGGGATCGAAGACGTGGGCGTCGCGGTCCAGCAGTACGAGTGTCGGGGCTGCGACCGGTCGTACCAGGGCGACCTCTCGGCGCTGTTCTACCCGGACTGCGACTACGCGAAACCCGTCGTCGACCTGTGTCGGTTCCACGCCGCCGAGCGGTCGCCGACCGCCTGCGAGCGCCTGCTCCGGCGGCGGTACGGCCTCCAGGTCAACCGCGACACCGTCGCGCGCTACGCCGAGCGGTTCGACGGCCCGCCCGACGGGACCCCCATCGAGATCGCCGGGTACACCTACTCGCTGTCGTTTCTCTCCGAACTGTTCGGTGACGGCGACGCCGACGACCCCCCGCAGTTCGTGCTCACGAGCCACAGGGGACTGTGGTAGGCCGACCCTCGAAACCGGTCGCGGCGGCGCCGGTCAGTCGTCGCCTTCGATGGCCTCGGTGAGGTTTCCGAAGTACGTGTCGATGTCCCGCTCGACGATGGGGCGAAGCACCGACGGACTGAGCGAGGCGGCGCCGCCGGTGTAGGTCACCTCGGCGGTGTAGGCCAGTTTCGACGCGTGCCGGTCGCCGTCCTGGATCTCCATGGCGGCGAGCACCTCGAACTCGCTGCCGGTCGTGGAGTCGAACGCCGTCGCGCTCGTGACGACGTGGTCCGGCGGGTCCATCTCGACGAACTCGGCCTCGCCCGACAGCGAGATGGTGAGCCGGCTCACGCCTCTCGTGATCGCCACCGAGTAGCGCCGCTCGGACAGTCGCTCTATCGAGTCCGCCCCCGGCACGCACCGGGTGAGCGTCTCGGGATCGGACAGGTTGTCCCACAGGTCGTCGGGATGGGCGTCGATGTAGACGGCGTCCGAGAACTCCAGGCGTTCGTTATCGCCGTTCTCGGTGTCGTCTGCTTTCTCGTCGTTGGTCTGGCTCATGTGTTGGGGTGCTGCGGTCGCGACGATGTCGGTGGCCGCCGTCGCGGGCGGGCGCAGTTACTGGCTCTCGGGCACTTCGATGATCGAGAACTGCGCGGACGCGATGTTCACGTCGAAGCGGTCGCGGTTCTCGTTGGAGACCTGGATCTCGTAGGGGTAGGTCCCCGGCTCGAGGCTCTCCGTCTCGAGGGTGCCGTACCACCGCGGCCGGCCGTTTTCGTCGTCGCGGGCGGCCGTCCACTCCAGCGACAGGTCGGAGAACGCGCCGTCGGGCGAAACCGCCGTGACCGAGTCGAGGCCCTCGCCCTCCGTGCCCTCGACGAGTTCCTTGGTATCCGTGTCGACGAGGCCCTCCGCCCCGACCATGTTGCCGGTGGTGCTGTCGTAGATCCCGACGACGAACGTCACGTCCATCTCGGAGGTGAACTCGCGTTCGGGCGCGCACGTCCCGACGAACCCGTTCGTGTACTCGGGGGCCGGGTGGCCGTTCCAGCGCGTCTCGGTGTAGACGACGTAGTTCGACGGGTCGGTGTACTCGATGACCTCGAAGGCGTCCTCGAGGATGCCGACGGTCCGGAAGTTCGCCTCGTCGTCGGCGACCTGCACCTCGACGGTGTACGCGTAGGTGCCCGTCGAGATGTCGCCGGGGAGCGTCCAGGAGCCGCCCCACTCCTGGGCGGGGTTCTCCTCGTCGTCGCCGGCCCAGCCGAGTTCCACCTCGGGGCCGCCGTCGACGTTGATGACGACGCTCTCCAGGTCCTCGTCCGTGAGCTGGTCACCGGTCTCGGGGTCGTAGATGCCGACGTACCAGACGACCATCATCCCGGGGACGAACCGCCGGGTCGCCGAACACGCGGAGGCGAACGCCGCGCCCTCCGGGACCGAGCCGGTCCCGGTCTCGGCGGTCACGACGTAGTTCTCCGGCTCGGGCTCGGGCGTCGCCGTCGGCGTGTCCGTCGGCGTCTCCGTGTCCGTATCCGTGTCCTGGGCCGGCTCGGGGGTGTCTGTCTCGGTGTCGCCGCCGGGACAGCCGGCGAGCGCCACGGTCGCCCAACTGGCCGCGCCGCCAGCGAGCACGCGCCTGCGGGTCGCCCCGTCGTCGTCGCCGTCGTCCGGGCCGGCGAGCGATTCTTCCTCGGTCGAGTAGCTGCTGTCGCGGCTCATGTACACGCATAACTCCACGAGGTGTCGACAAAACCCTCCCCGTAGTTCTAACTCTCTGGGAGACACGCCGGTGGTTTTATCAGAAACTCACCGAAGATGCTAGCAAGATGGCTGAAGACACCTCCGGAGCCGACCGCAGCGGTCGCACGGGCGAACAGCACGGACGGTCGGACGGGAGCGACGAGTCACCTGCCAGCGACGGCGGGCGGCTGACGAGACGCCGACTCATGGCGGCCGGCGCGGCGACCTGGGCCACGGCGAGTGTCTCCGGCTGTCAGTACATCACCGACCCCGGGACCGGCGACGACGACACCGACACGCCGACGGTGACGACCGAGACCACGACCACGGACGATCCGGTCGGTGGGGCGACCCCGACCCCGGAGCCCGCCGACGGGACCGACGACCCCGACGCGACCCCCGGCGAGGAGACGGAGACGCCCACCGCCACCCCGACGCCGACGCCGCCGCCGACGACAACCTCCTGTGCCAGCCTCGGCCGGTTCGCCGCCGGGATGGAGGTCGGCCTCCACGTCGCGCTCTACGACCCCGATACGGGCGACCCGCTCGGCGACGACGCCGTCGACGCCGTTCGAGTCGAGTTCCCCGACGCAGACTACGGCCCGCTCGAACTGAACTGGCAGGGCGACCACGAGGCCTATTCGGCCGACACCTGGGGGTCGAAGATCGCCACCGACGCCGACACCGAACAGGGGACCTACCGCTACGAAGTCACCGTCGAAGCAGACGACGAGACCGTCGAGACGAAAGTCGCAGACCAGTTCACCGTCGTCTGAGGGCGGACGGGCGGTCGTCGCCGCGAACCCCCGGCCGAGCGCGCCCGACCGATCGGCCGCTACCCCTCGATCTCGATCTGTCGGCCGGGCGGATTCTCGTCGCGATCGACCGGGAGTTCGACGTCGAGGACGCCGTCGCGATAGGTCGCGGTGATGCCGTCCGGGTCCACGGCACACGGGACGTTCACCTGGTGGTCGAACACCCGCGAACTCCCGGGGCCGCCGGTTCGCCTCGCGGCGACCGTCAGCCGGTCGCGGACCCACGCGACCTCGATGTCCTCGGGGTCGAACTCCTGCAGGTCGACGAAGACCCGGTAGAGACCGTCGTCGCGGTACAGTTCGACTTCGTGATCTGGGTGGTGTGTCATCGGAGAGGCCCTACTCGGTGCTACCCAACAGCACCGTACTTGCGTTTCGGTAGTTACAGCACGCTGAGAACGCGCGGTCGGACCGGCGGCCGTCGCCGCGGGCTCGCGACCCCTCCCTTCGGGAGGCCCGGCCGCCGTTCCGGCGCAGGAGTACGCTTTTGCGCGCTCGCGACGTAGCACCGCCATCGTGACGGGAGACGGGTCAGGGCCCGAGGCGGGCGGGACAGACGGGACGGACGGGCCGGATCGGGGCGGGTACGCCGTCGCCGACACCGACGCGCGGGCGGCGCTCGAATCCGCCGCCGCAGCGACGGCGACCGGCGTCCTCGTCGTCGACGGCGGGACGGTCACGTTCGCCAACGCGAGCGCCGGGCGGTACCTCGGCCGCGCGCCGACCGACCTCGCGGGGTCGGCCGTCGGGACGGCGCTCACGGACCGCGCGGCGGCGGCCGTCGACGCGGTCGCCGACGGCGGTGGCGAACGGACGGTCGCGTTGACGCCCGACGAGAGCGACGCGGCCGCCGACGGCGTCGCCGCGACCGTCAGCCCCGACGGCGACCGGGTCGTCGTGACGCTCACGCGGGGCGAGCGGACGGATCACGGCGCGTCCGGCGACGACACCGCGCGTCTCGCGCTGGACGCCGACGGACGGATCGCGGCCTGGAGCCGCGGTGTCGAGGCGCTGACAGGCTGGTCGGCGGCCGAGGCCGTCGGTTCGGACCTGTCGCTGCTCCACCCCGACGACGTCGATGGCGACCCCCGGGCGGCCCTCGACCGCGCGCGGAGCGAGGGGGCTATCGAGACGGCCGGGTGGCGCCTGCGGAGCGACGGGACGGAGTTCTGGGCGGCCGTCTCGGTCGCGCCCCGGCGGGACGCCGACGGGGCGGTCACGGGGTTCGACCTGCGGCTTCGCGACCGGACCGACCGCAAGCGCCTGGCCGACGAGCGGGAGCTGCTGGCGACGGTCAACCACGCCATCGCCGACGCCGACGGGTTCCGCGAGGGGGTCGAGACGACCCTCCAGGCGGTCTGTGCGCACACCCAGTGGGCCTACAGCGAGGCGTGGGTGCCCGCCGCCGACGGCGAGGCCCTCGAACACCTCGTCGGTCACGCCGCCGACGAGTCGCTGACGCCGTTCCTGCGGGCCAGCCGCGACGTGACCTTCGACGCCGGGGAGGGACTGCCCGGGCGGGTCTGGGCGACGGAGTCGGCCGAGTGGATCCCAGACGCCTCGGCCGCCCCGGCGGACGTGTTCCACCGGGCCGCCGTCGCCGACGAGGTCGGCCTCCAGGCGGCGCTGGGCGTCCCCATCCGGACCGACGACCGGACGGTCGCGGTGCTGACCTTCTTCCTGCGCGAACGGCGGGCCGCCGACGAGGAACTGGTCGAGGCGGTCACGGACGTGGCCGCCGATCTGGGCGCGCTCGTGGCGCGCAAGCGCGCCGAGGAGGACCTGCGCACCTTCCGGAAGGCCGTCGAGCAGGCGGGCCACTCCGTCTACGTCACCGGCACCGACGGCAGCATCGAGTACGTCAACCCGACGTTCGAACGGGTCACCGGCTACGACGCCGCGGAGGCGGTCGGGTCCGACCCCGCAATCTTGAACTCCGGGGAGCACGACGAGGACTTCTTCGCCGACCTCTGGGCGACGATCCGCGACGGCGAGGTCTGGACCGGCGAGGTGGTCAACCGGCGCAAGTCCGGCGAGCGCTACGTCGTCAACCAGACGATCGCCCCCATCGTCGGCGACGACGGGGAGATCGAGCGGTTCGTCGCGATCAACGACGAGATCACCGACCAGAAACGCCGCGAGCGCGAGGTGCGCCGCCAGCGCAACTCGCTGCGGCGGATCAAGCAGATCATCGAGAGCCTGCGACCGATCAACCGCGAACTCGCGCGCGCCGATACGCGGGCGGCGGTCGACCGCGGCGTCTGCGAGGGGCTGGCCGCCTCGGAGGCGTACCTGGCGGCGTGGATCGGCGACTACAACGCCGCCGCCGACGAGGTCACCCCCCGCGAGTGGGCCGGCGTCGACGACGCCTTCGTCGCGGACCTGGACCCGGGGCGCTCGGCCGAGACCGGCGACGACCTCTACGGCCCCGCGATCGCCGAGGGCGAGGTACAGGCGGTGCGAGACCTCACGACGGCGCCGGTGGCCAGCCCCCGTCGCGAGCGCGCGCTGGCCCACGGCTTCCAGTCCCAGGCGGTGATCCCCGTGGTCTACGGCGAGTCCGTCCTCGGGGTCATCACCGTCTACTCGGCCCGCCCCGAGGCCTTCGACGAGTACGAGCGCGGGCTCCTGGCAGAGCTCGGCGAGCGGGTGGGCCACGCCGTCAACGCCGCGGAGAACCGCCAGTTGCTCCACACCGACACCGTCGTCGAACTGGTGTTCGAGGTCGGCGCCGACGACTCGCCGACCGCGAGCGTCGCGGGGGAGCTGGGCTGTCGGCTGTCGCTCGACGGCGTCGCGCCCGCCGCGGAGGGGTCGTACGTCGCCTACGTCGCCGTCGACGGGGCCCGCCCCGCGGCGGTCGCCGACGCGCTCGCCGAGCGCGACGGCGTGGTGGGGACGCGGGTCGTCGAGGCCCACGGGGAGACCGGCGTCGTGGAGATGACCGGCGGCGCCGACCCCGTGGCCGCGCTGGTCGAGCGCGGGGCGACCGTCTGCGAGTTCGAGACGACCGGCGAGGTCGCGACCATCCGCTGTGAGATCGCGCCCCGCTCGGACGTGGAGGCGCTGATCACCGCGGTCGAGGCGGCCGGCGAGGACACCGTCTTCGCCGCCAAACGGACCCGCGACCGCGACGTGCGGACCATCGAGCTGACCCGGACCGCCGTCGAGGAGCGGCTCACCGACCGCCAGCGCGAGGCGCTCGCGCTCGCCTGCCACGCCGGCTACTTCGCCTCCCCGCGCAACTCCACCGGCGAGGAACTCGCCGACGTGCTCGGCATCTCCTCGCCGACGTTCTACCGACACGTCCGCGAAGGCACCCGGAAGGTCCTCGAACTCCTCGTCGACGACGAGGACGCTCCCCGGATCGTGACATAGCACGAACGCTAGTTGACTAGCCTTTCGCGAGATCACGTCGTTCGCTGTCGCTAGTGAGCTAGGTCCCTCGGCTATGGGCCCTGGGCCGCAACGATCAGGTACCGATGTCAGAGGGCAAAGACCGGGCGTTTCTGGACGCCGTGGGTGACGAGGACTGCAAGACGATCCTCGATGCGGTGCGTGAGGAGGCAAAGACCATCCCGGAGCTATCCGAGGAGTGTGACATCCCGCTGTCGACGGCCTACCGGAAGGTCAACCGACTCCAGGAGGCCGAGCTCCTCGCGGAGAAAAACCGGCTCCCGGAGAACTGCCGGCCGAAGAACGTCTACGAACTGTGCTTCGACGGAGCCGTGGTGACGATGGCCGGCGACGAGGGGTTCGCGGTCGAGTTCGTCGACGAGACGGAACCGCCCGCCCGGGCCCCGGGCGCCGGCAGACCGAAACCGTCGGTCGGGGGCGACTGACCGGGACGATGGCGCGGTTCAGCGTCGACTGTCGCACGTGCGCGTTCACCGCCGAGGCGGCGTCGGTCGCCGAGGCGCTGTCCGTCGAACGCGCCCACAAACGCGAGCACAGCGTCGAACACCGGGTGACCATCGAGCGGTGCCAACGCGCCCGCGAGCGACCACCCGTGAACCACGACTGTCCGTGAACCACGACCACACATGAAACACGACCACCGACGGAGGACGAGCGAGCCATGACCGACGACCCGACGATCGTCGTCGGGGTCAAACAGGTGCCCGACGACGACGAGGTGCGGATCGACCCCGACACGGGGCACCTCGACAGGGCGAGCGCGCCGGCGGTGTTGAACCCGCCGGACCGGGACGCGCTCGAAGCGGCGCTGGGCCTGCGCGACGCCGCGGGCGGCACCGTCGTCGCCGTGACGATGGGGCCGCCGACCGCGACGGACGTGCTCGAGGAAGCGGTCGCGATGGGCTGTGACGACGCCGCGCTGATAACCGACCGCGCGTTCGCCGGCAGCGACACCTGGCCGACGAGCCTGACGCTCGCGGCCGCCGCCGAGTCGCTCGGCGCCGACGTCTTCGTCTGCGGCGAGGAGACCACTGACTCCTCGACCGGGCAGGTCCCGCCGGGGATCGCCGCCCACCTCGGGTGGGCGCAGCTGACCTACGTCGAGGGACTCGAACCGGAGTTCGACGACGACCGCCTCGTCGCCCGGCGCGACGTCGAGGGCGGCTACGAGATCGTCGCCGCCGACCTGCCGGTCGTCGTCGCGGTCGCCTACGGCGAGTTCGAGCCGCGTCCCGCGGGGCTCCACCGCAAGCTCTACGCCGAGACGGAGTTCGAGCCGCTCGAACTGTCGGCCGACGAGATCGGCCTCGACGACGAGGAGGTGGGCATCGACGCCTCGCCGACGGAGGTCGGCGGCATGGAGACGGTCGAACCCGTCGAGCGCGAGCGCGAGACCGTCGACACCGCCGAGGAGTTGGCCGACGCGCTCGCGGACGCGGGGGTGGTCGGATGAGCCGCGCCGAGAAGGCGGGCGCCGTCGACACGGACGCCTACAGCGACGTGTGGGTGTTCGTCGAGGTCCACGACGGCGACGTGATGACCGTCTCGTGGGAACTGCTCGGCGAGGCGCGCGGCCTGGCCGAGGACCTCGGCGAGGACCTGGTCGCGCTCGTGATCGGCGAGGACGTGGACGACGTGGGCCGCGAAGCCGTCGAACGGGGCGCCGACCGCGCGCTGGTCGCCGACGACCCCGTCTTCGAGCCCTATCGCGCGGACCCGTACGGCGAGCAGTTCCGCGCGCTTGTCGAGGACCGCCACCCGGCGATCGTCCTCATCGGCGGCACCCACACCGGCCGGGACTTCGCCGGCCGCGTCGCCGTGCCCGCCCACGCCGGACTGACCGCCGACTGCACGGAGCTGGGCGTCGACGACGACGGTCTGCTGGAGGCGCGCCGGCCCGCCTTCGGCGGGAACGTCCTCGCGACCATCGTCTGCGAGGACCACCGCCCGCAGATGGCGACTATCCGCCCGGGCGTCTTCTCGGCGGCCGACCCCGACCCCGACCGCGACGGTCAGATCGAACGCGTCGACCCCGTCGTCGACGAGCGCGACACCGTGAGCGAGGTCCGCGAGCGGGTCGTCGGAGACACCGCCGACATCACCGAGGCCGACCGGATCGTCGCCGTCGGCGCCGGCTGCGACGGCGATCTGGGCCCGGCCCGCGAGCTAGCCGACGCGCTCGACGCGGAACTGGCGGCCAGTCGCAAGGCCGTCGACGAGGGCTGGGTCGACGGCTCCCGGCAGGTCGGCCAGACCGGCAAGACCGTCCGCCCCGAGCTGTACGTCGCCGTCGGCATCTCCGGGGCCGTCCAGCACGTCGAGGGGATGAACGACAGCGACGCGGTCGTCGCCGTCAACGACGACCCCAACGCCCCGATCTTCGAACACGCCGACTACGGCGTCGTCGGCGACCTCTTCGAGGTCTGTCCCGCCCTGGTCGAGCGGCTCCGCGAGGACGGGCTCGTCGACGCCGCCGACGCGGAACCGGAGGTGAAACCATGACCGCCGACGCGACCGACCGGATCTCGCTCGCCGACCGGGACACGGCGACGCCCGACTACGACGACGCCTTCGACGCGGTCGTCGTCGGCGCCGGGCTGGCCGGCAGCACCGCCGCGCTGACGATGGCGAAGAACGGGCTGGACGTGCTGATCGTCGAGCGTGGCCGGTTCCCCGGCGCGAAGAACGTCTTCGGCGGCGTGCTGTACACGCCGACGCTGCGCGAACTCGTCGACGTCGAGTCGGCGCCCCTGGAGCGCTACATCGCCGAACGCCGCTTCGGGATGCTCACCGACGACGACGAGACGGCCGTCTCGCTCAGCCCCGGCGAGTGGCACGAGCCGCCCCACAACGACTCCTACACCGTCCGCCGGGGCGCCTTCGACGAGTGGCTCGCCGACCGGGCCGTCGACGCCGGCGCGACGCTGGTCTGCCGGACGACCGTCACCGACCTGCTCCGGGAGGGCGACCGGATCGTCGGCGTCGAGACCGACCGCCCGGACGGGACGGTGCGGGCCCCCTACGTCGTCCTCGCGGAGGGCGGCAACTCGCTGGTCAGCGAGGGCGCCGACCTCAAAGACCGCGAGCGCCGCGAGAACGTCGCGGTCGGCGTCAAGGAGGTGCTGGAGTTCCCCGAGCGCGACCACGCCATCGAGGACCGCTTCCGAGTGAGCGGGGACGCGGGCGCCTCTTACCACTACTTCGGGGAGGGCGCCGTCGGCGACGCCTTCGGCGGCGGCTTCGTCTACACCAACGAGGACACCGTCAGTGTCGGCCTGGCCTACCGCCTCTCGGACGCCGCCACCAGCCAGCCCGACCCCGAGGGGACGCTGGACGCGTTCAAGAGCCACCCGGCGGTCGCGCCCCTCCTGCGGGGCGCCCGCACCGTCGAGTACACCGCCAAGACCATCCCCGAGGGCGGCGCCGAGGCGATCCCCCAGCTCGTCCACGACGGGGCCGTCCTCGTCGGCGACACCGCGGGGCTCGTCCTCAACAACGGCCTCCACCTCGAAGGCACGAACATGGCCGTCGAGAGCGGCTTCCACGCCGGTAAGGCGGTCGCCGACGCCGCCGACCGCGGCCGGACGGACGCCGACGCGCTCGCGGGCTACCGCGAGGCCCTCGAATCCTCGTTCGTCGTTCGGAATCTCGACCGCTACGAGTGGCTGATCGAGCGGGTCCAGGAGGACCGACAGCTGCTGTTCGAGGAGCTGCCGCGAGCCGTCGCCGACGCCGGCAGCGAGTACTTCCGGATGGACAGAGCGCCGAAAGACGACCACGCCGAGACGGCCAAGCGGGAGCTCCTGCAGGCCGTCGGCGGCTACACCGGGGCCGCGAAGCTCGCGGTCCGCTACCGAAACCTGCTATGAGTGTCCAACCAGGCATCCCCGACGTCGACAACGAATCGCTCGAAGACCGCCTCTACACCGTCAAGTACGAGGACCCCGGCGACTCCCACCTCGACGTGACGATCCCCGGGATCTGCGCCGAGAAGTGTCACACCGACGACTGCGTGTCGGTCTGTCCCGCCGGCGTCTGGCGCGTGGGCGAGGACGGCGTCCCGGAGATCGCCTACGAGAACTGCCTCGAATGCGGCAGTTGCCGGTGGGCCTGCCCCCACGGCAACGTCGAGTGGACCTACCCCGACACCGGCGCCGGCGTCACCTACAAACACGGCTGAACGGAGCGACCGCGCTCCCCAGCGCCACCGCGACCGCGAACCCGGTACCGCCGACCACGAACCCACCATGACGGACCACTGGTACTGCCTCGACTGCGACCGACGCATCGACGCGGACGACCGCTCGCGCCACGCGGCCGCCGACCACCGCCTGCGCGGGATTCCAACCCCGAATCGGACGCTCTCGGCGGCGATCCAGCGGTTCGACCCCGACGAGACTGCTCTTCGGCGGTTCGACCCCGGCGAAACTGCCCTCCGCCCGGTCCGCGAGCCCGACACGCGACTCGCGCGGCGACGCGAGGGCTAACCGACCGCCGCCGTCACACTTCCGGACCGACGAGTCAGCCGTCGTCGTCGGCCGGCGTCGCCAGCAGGTCGGCCTCGTAGGCCGCGACCGCCTGGACGACTTTGTCGGCGTCGTCGTCGGGCACGTCGAACGCCGCGAGCGTCTCCTCCAGGATCTCGATCGCTCGCCGGACGTGCGTCTCCGTGAACGGGACGTGGAGGTGCGCCTCCCGGACCGGCGCCGCGTCGTACGTCTCCGGCCCGCCCGCGGCCTCGCAGAGGAAGTCCGCCTGCGTCCGCCGCAGCATCTCCAGGTCCGAGTCCTCGAAGAACGGCCCGAGCTCGTCGTCGGCGAGCAGTCGGTCGTAGAACTCGTCGACGACCGCCTCGATCCCCTCGCGCTCGCCGAGCCGGTCGTACAGCGTCGCTCCGCTCATAGGCGTACGGCCGCGGCCGAGGGGTTTGGGCCTACCGCTCGTTCCCACGCAGTGGCAATCGCCGCGTCGCCGACCCCGCTCGTGGCGAGGGGCCGTCTGCGCAGTGAAACGAGTGTCGGCGCCCGGCCGTCTGCTCACCGGGCTGGATCCGACGAGAGAAGTGGAACGGATTCACTCGATGTCGGCGAGCGGGCCGAAGTCGTCGACGGGTAGCACGGAGTAGTCGACGGTGAGCGTGTCCTTCGTCGCCCGGATCTTCCCGACGAACGTCGAGATCTGCTCGAGCGACCCCTCGAGGATGAACAGTTCCATGCAGTGGTGGCCGCCGACGTGACTGTGGAAGTTCGAGGCGACGATGTCCTCGTGTTCGTGGCGGAGGTGCATCATCTTCTCCTCGACGGTCGTCGTCTCGTAGTCGAAGACCACGGTGATGACGCCCATCAGTTCGCGGCCTTCGAGTTTCTTGTCCTCGAACTCGCCGAGGAGGTTCCGACTGGCCTCGCGGACCACTTCGCTCCGACCGGTGTAGCCGTGATCGTCCGCGAACTGGTCGATCCGCTCGAGCAGTTCCTCCGGCATCGAGACGCTTACCACAGTCATATAACAATCCACGCGCCAAGAATTATTAAAGGCTATTACTCGCGCCGACTGGTCGTCGCGAGCCAGCGGCGACGTCGCCCGTTCCGGAAGCAAAGATTCTTACTCGCGCCCGGACTGTGTGTAGCTATCGACCCGATAGCCGTCGGGTTTTTCGGCGGTTCTCGCGGCGCACCCGGATTCGAAGGAACGCATGAAAACGACACACGATTCGATCGACGAGATCCACGCGCAGATCGACGAAGAGACACCGGACGACATCGAGATTTCGAGCGTCCAGTTCGAAGGGCCGGACCTGGTCATCTACTCGCCCGACGTCGAGACGTTCGCCGAGCGCGACCGGCTCGTACCGAAGCTGGCGAGCACGTTCAAGAAACGCATCACGGTGCGGCCGACCGCGGACGCGCTCGTCCCCGAGCGGGAAGCCGAGGGAACGATCCGCGCCACGATCCCGGACGACGCCGGGGTCCAGTCGCTCGACTTCGACAGTTCGACCGGTGAAGTCCTCGTCGAGGCGGAGAAGCCCGGGATGGTCATCGGCCGCCACGGCGAGACCCTCGAGGAGATCAGGGCGGCGGTCGGCTGGACGCCCGAGGTCGTTCGGACGCCGCCCATCGAGTCCTCGACCGTCTCGAACGTCCGCAACTTCCTCAAACAGGAGCGCGACGAGCGCCGGACGATCCTCGAAGACGTCGGCCGGCAGATCCACAGCCCGACGACGGCCGACGACCAGTGGGTCCGCATCACCACGCTGGGCTGCTGTCGCGAGGTCGGCCGGGCGGCGTTCCTCCTCTCGACACCGGAGACGCGGATCCTGATCGACTGCGGCGACAAGCCCGGCGCCGAAGGGGAGGTGCCGTACCTCCAGGCGCCCGAAGCGCTCGCGGCGGGTCCCGATTCGATCGACGCCGTCGTCCTCACCCACGCCCACCTCGACCACTCGGCGCTCATCCCGATCCTGTTCAAGTACGGCTACGACGGCCCCATCTACACGACCGAGCCGACCCGTGACCTGATGGGCCTGCTCCAGCTGGACTACCTCGACGTCGCCTCGAAGGAGGGGCGGACGCCGCCGTACGACAGCTCGATGGTCCGGAAAGCGCTCAAACACACGATCCCCGTCGAGTACGGGAACGTCACGGACATCGCGCCCGACGTGAAGCTGACGATGCACAACGCCGGCCACATCCTCGGGTCGGCCGTCTCGCACTTCCACGTCGGCGAGGGGTTCTACAACGTCGCCTTCTCCGGGGACATCCACTACCGCGACACCCGCCTGCTCGACGGCGCCGTCAACGACTTCCCGCGCGTCGAGACGCTGGTGCTCGAGTCGACCTACGGCGGTCGCGACGACTACCAGACCGACCAGGAGGACTCCGAGCGCAAGCTCGAGACGGTGATCAACGACGCCCACGCGAAAGGCGGGAAGATCCTGATCCCCGCGTTCGCGGTCGGACGCTCGCAGGAACTCATGCTCGTCCTCGAGGAGGCGATGCGCGAAGACCGGATCCCGACGATGCCG